>TARA_R110002020_G_scaffold147512_1_pt1 | contig 23025 bp, 15 predicted proteins | sample TARA_R110002020 | Tara Oceans TARA_R110002020 (sample SAMEA4396489) | marine metagenome | biome: Westerlies Biome; feature: [MES] marine water layer (ENVO:01000295) within the mesopelagic zone...; material: water (ENVO:00002006), including particulate matter (ENVO:01000060) such...
CTCTCTAAATTCTCCTGGCGCTAATCCTATAGATGATCTTTTGACCTTACCATCTTTTCTGAGTTTGCCTGCTCTTAATGAAGCTATATTAGTAATTAATTCTTCATTAGATTGTATTTGCTCTTCTTGTAATTGAACAGCAACATCATGTTCTCTGTTTGTTATTTCAGTTTGTTCTGCTAAAACTTCTGGTTTATTTTTAATAGTTTCATTATGAAAATCTATTTGTTCTTGTCTTTGCTCATTAATTGCGCTTATAGTTCGTTTAGCTTCTTCTATTTGTACGCGAGCTAAAAATATTTGCTCTCTACCTGCTTGACTTAAAGAGTTATCTTTAAATGTAGTTCTATATATATCTTCTGCTTGTTCTATTGCAGCTACAGTATCTTCACCTAAATCTGATTGCATTTGTCCTTCAGCAACCATTCTTTCAACTCTTGATTTTGCTAAAGCTGCATTACCATTGCTATCTATTACAGTATATGCTATATACTTCAATCTATTTTTTTGTGCTGATTGAAATTTATTATCATCTAAAAATTCACCTAATCTTGTTTCAGCTTCTTCTATTTGATATGATCTTTCAGCAATAGCATCTACATAACCCCCTCGAGAACCCATAGCTAAACCTAAAGCAAATGCACTAACTCGAGTTTGCAGCATTTCATCACTTTTGAAAAATTCACTATAAGTAACAAAGTCTTCACCTTTTTGATCTGCTATGGCTCTACCTTTAATCCATTCTTGATATACTTCCTGGTATTGTTCTACCACACCTTCAGTTACACCTGTAGCTCCTGCTTGTACAAAAGGTAATATCTTTTGACCAAAGCTAGCTTGTTTAGGTATATTTCTTAAACCTGCCGTTAATCTACCTAATCCACCAAACACTAAACCAAACTGCGCTATATCTGCTGCAATCCAATTAGTATTATCTCTCCATACTTGTGATGCTGCAGCTTGTGCTTCTTGTGGTGTTAAACCATCAGCTATTCCTTGTTGTAATGTTTCTCCTGCTACAAATGCTCCTTCAGCAAAGTTACCACCAACACCACCACCTATTGCTGATGCAATAATGCTTGGAGTTTTCTTTAATGTTTCTACTACAACTTCTTCGCCTTTTAATACTCCTTTTTGTTTTGCTAATCTTTTACCAGCCTTAACAATCTTTGGTTGATATAATCTGTCTGCTATACCAAATGTAGAAGCTGCTCTATATACTTTATTAGAGTTAAGCATTATTCTCGTTGCAGTAGCTGCTGCACCTGCAGGCAAAAAGAATGACATAGAATATGGTAAAAGCTTTGCTACGTCAGTAGCCCAAAATCTTGGATCTGCTAGTTGATTCCAACCTACAGATTTCATTTCTTCAGGAATAAATGTAGTATTGGCATTTATTATATCTGAGCCTTTTCTTTGTAAGAAATCACCTATGGTAGTTTGTTGATCTACATCATCATCCCACGGAGTTACAACAGCTTTAAGATATTCAAAAGTATCTCCTGTGCCTTGTATAAGTTGCCCTGTACCTGCAGCTAAGCTTCTTGATAACATTGATTCAGATCCAGTAGCATCAGCTAAAGCTGCACCACCAGCTACACCTGCAGCCATACCACCTACACCACCAAAAGCACCGCCTAATACACCACCAGCTACAGTAAATGCATCTTGTGGAGAAACAATAGGTGCTAATGAAGCATTAGGATCTACGCCTACACCAGTCGGTTTATAGCCTAACTGTTCTTGTTGTAATTGATTTTGTTGTTGTGCATACTGTTGTCCTGCATATGTACTTACAGCATCATCTGCTTGTGTCTCTTCATTAAATATACTATCTAAAAAAGCACGAGTTCCATTAGAACTCATACCTTCATCATACTGTTGTATATCTTCTTTTGGTGTATTGTTTTCTGCCATTATCTAAAGTATTTGCCCCAAATTTTAAATACACTTTCTTTTCTTTTTGCCTTATCTTTTTCGTTTTCTTTATAATATTCTAATAAAGAAGAAGGATCTCCTGATTGATAAGCCTGATACAAAGATGGATTTTTTTCTGCGATTTTACTAAAATTATTTAATATAATATTTACATTACGAGAGAAACTAGATTCTTGATTTGTTGCACTTTGTTTTTGTAATTCTTCTTGTGCCATATCAAATACATCAGCCATAAAATATGGTAACATTCTTGGACCAATATCATTTATTGCCATGGCTCCTAATGTTTGTGGTGCGTGTGTTTGATATAATGTTTCAATGCCTACACCATCACCTGTAGCATAAATATTATTAAGATTATCTATTACTTGAGCTTTTAGTTTTGATTTTCTTTCATTATCTGCCTTTTCAGCTACTACACCAGCTCTTGCATTTTTATTAAATGATAATTGTTTGTCATAATTTTCATCTTGTAATGCACTTACAAAATAATCTTTACCTAAATTTAATTCATGATAATATATATCATCTGCTAATACATCTGGTTCATTTAATTGCATCACATATGCTGGTTCGAACTTTACAGATTCGACATCAGCCACACCATCTAATACTTTATTTATATATGTAGCTCTATCTGTAGGATCTAAATCTCTTACGCCTTTAACAAGTAATTTACTTTTAGTTTCTCCTGTTGCTTGATCAGTATAAACAGCTTTCATACCTAAGAATACACCATTTATTTCCATATCATCGGCAGTTCTATCCATAAAACCTACATCTCCTTTTAATGATGCACCCTTATAGTTGTATGTTTCTTCCATAAATGCATCATCAATTTTTATCTTAAGAGTGCCGTTTCTTTTTGAATAAAGTTTATCGCCTAAATATGCATCTAATACTCTAAACTTCATATTAGAATCATTAGCAAATAGTTCTGAAACAGCATCTAATTGTACGCTTTCTTTAGAATCTAAGTTATTTAAATTACTTGATGCTCCAAATGCAGTTTCAAAATGCACATCTAAACCTTTTTGTTTATAATAACTAGCTGCCCCACCATATTCTTGTATTTGTGCAGCTCTTATCCCATTACCCATAACTATTTCTTGAGACTTCATTAGTTCTTCTGGTAATGATGTTACTATTTTAGCAGTACCAAATGTTGTAGGTAATTCTGCATCAGCACCACCTGGACCTAATAATCTCATTCTAACATATTCATCAGATATTAATTGAGGATTATTTCTAAAATGATCTGCTAATTGCCTTTCTTGATTTTTATCATAGCCACCTTTACTAGCTATATAATATGCATAATCAGAACTAAATGTCTCTAAATTTCTCTGTACATAATCTCGTTCAGTTACTTTTTCATTGACTTTATATTCATTAATAAAATCATCTTTAATTTCACCATCCAAATGTCCTCTATAATTAATTACATCTGTTTTACCTGATAGATAATTATTAATAGATTCTTGATCACTAATAGGAAATAAATTTGCTGTACTAGGATCTGCTGCAGCTTCAAAATATTTAGCATAATTATTTGCATTAAGCTTCATCTGATAAACCTTATCATTATTATTAAGCTTATATGCATATGATCTTAAATCTTCATCTATACCTAACCTTTTAGCTTTTTCATAACTACCAGCTTTTCTAATCTTTTCATTAATAGGATCTAATAAGCTTTGTGATAATTGTTTAAAATCAAGTATGTCTTTAGGCCTAGCATGTTCGCCTGTAATAGACTGTAATGCTAATTGATAAGAATCGTCAATAATTTTTTGTGACGATTCTGCATCTTTTTGTTCTAAGAATTGTTGTCTTTGTTGTGATTTAAGTATGCTATCTAAATATCTAAGCTGCTCTTGTTTATTAGATTTTAAATTACTTGATCCTAAAAATCCACTTAATGCGTTATATCCAAATGCGTCCATTAGTTCCCTGTATTTGTATTTTGATTGTTTTGCGTGTTTTGATTATACACATCATTATTTTTTCCAAAATAACTAAATGGATTTTGCAATAATGGTGTATTTGTAGACATATTATTAGTAATCATTTGTTTGTATTTTCTAATAATAGGATTTAACTGTGCATCTGATTGTTTTTGTTGTAAAGTTTGAAATACTTTTGCTGCAAAATTTGATGCTCCTTGCTGTCTGCTTACTTCTAATTTAAGATCATCAGCTCTTTCTGCTTTTGATTTATTTAAATTATACTCTTCTGCAAATGATAAAGCTTTTGTATATGAGTCTTGATTTCTTCTATTGAGCTCTGAATCTTTTGCTGCAAAGTCTAATAATGCAGATTGCCTTTGACTGTCTAATACGCCAGACATAGCTAAGAACTTAGCTCTATCACCAGCAGTTCCTCTAACTGCATTCTCTATACCTTTGCCGTATGCTCCATCTATTTCAGTTCTAGCTTTTTGTGCTTCTTCTACACTAAAGCCCATTTTAGATAGTTGTCCTAATTGATTAAGATGTTGTTTGTACATATTAGATAAAGGTGGTATATCATCAGGCTTTATAGTCTTTAATGATTCCATATATGCACGCTTACCTAAAGCTGCTAACTCTAAATCATCATTATTACCAATTAACTCTTTAATTTCTTGTACTATACCTAAACCTCTTTCAAGAGTTGTTCCTAAATTACCTAAACCATCTAAATAGTTTTCAGTTTTTACATTAGGATCTTTTTCAATAATTTCTTCTTCTTTCTTTTCTTTATCTATTTCTTCATTACGTTCTTTATTAGCTGTAATAAATACTTCGGGTACATTTGATGTTACAGTTATAGATTCTATATCTTTTGGTTGATTATTTTTTTGTTCAGTACTATTATATACTTCACCATCTAATCCAAATGAATCAACCTCTAAATTTATATTTTGTAAATCATCTAAGCTATGTCCAAATGGTCCTGTCTGTCTTGGGTTACCTTGTTCAATAGAAATTTCTATAGCAACTTTATCTATTTTTTTCTGTATTTCATCAGTATCAGAATCATCAAAAGCTAATGGATCTTCTTGCATTTTTGCCATTTGCTCTCTAAGCCTTTTTTCTTTTTCTACTAAAGTTCCAAGAACACCTGTACCTGTATTTAAAGTGTTTACAAAATTATCATGCTCCTCTTTAATTCTTTCATACTCTGCTTTATCTTCAGGCTTTCTAGTTGTTTTATATATCTTAGCAGCATCATTTAATTTTTTTGTAGAGTCTGCTAATAGTTTATTATTTTGTTCTTTATCTAAATCTAATGGATTAAATTTTGCATTTTTTTGTTGTTGTAATTCAGCGTATGCTTCAGAAAATTTTATTCTTTCTTTTTCTGGAATTGTAAGTGAAATAGGAACTTCGCCATAAAATGCAAAACGACTTCTGTATTCTTCTTGATCACTAAATGCAGGACTAGTGTATGGTACATATGCAAAACTACCGCCACCCTCTACTTCTTCTTTTTTAAAATATGTAGGTTGGCCATCTGGTGCTAAACCAATATTATTTGTAAACATTCCTGCTATACCATCTATTTCATCTTGTGTATAGTTATTACCTTCAGCAGTATGTTTCCAATTTTTTCCATCCCAGCTTGAAGTAAATGTAGTATATTCTCCTATTTTACCATCATATACTTGATAAGTAGCTCCTTGTTGTTCCTCTATTTCTTGACCATCATCAGTAATGCCTCTGAATAAATTTGCTGTACTTTTATTTCTACCTGTTATGCCTCTATATAAAGCATCACCACTTTCTAAAACTTTACCACCTGCTTTTTGTAAAATTTTATTATTGCCTCCTCTCTCTATAAGATCTGCTGCTTCTTCTAATTTATTTTGATTTACTAATTCTATAATACCACTTCTTTCTATATTACCAGATCCATTTCTGTAATATAAATCAACTAAAGCATTATTTTCAAACTCTGTAAGATTCTTATTTGTAACAGCGTTATTTACTTGATCTATATATGTTTGTGTAATTTTTTCAGCAATATCTTCTGCCTCTTCACGAGTCATTATTTTACCAGTAGGAGTACCATCGTTATTCCAATATAAATTATAACTAGGTATGCCATTTTTTCCACTTAATGAAAACTTAGTAAATCCAAATCCAATAGTTAAAAATCCTGCACCATCATCATATACATTTTCTCTAAAACCTTCATTTTTGAAAATTTTATTTTCTAAATTTTTATTGTACTTAGCTATTGGCATTAGTCCATATTATTTTTTTTCCATTTGTTATGGTTTCTTTTAACCATTTCTATTATGGATTTGTTACTCATTCTACTATCATACTGATCTTCTATGTGATCATATATACCTGAACCTGCTTCAGCTTTAACCCCTGTGCTTTTACCCATCTTGTCCATTATAGTTCCATCTTCTGCAACAGGTAATGGATTTGTTTTATGACTAGCTTCACCTGGAGTTATATTTTTTTTCTTTACTTGTGATTTGAATATCTCTGCAGCTTTGTCGTCTTGACCTTTAGCCATAGCTTCTCGCATCTCATCTTCTTTATTATTTACAAGTTCTCCACCTGTAAATTCTGCAACAACCTCACCTTTACCGCCTTTTTCTGCTTTTTTATTTTCAACTACTTTGTCATCTTGTACATTAGGGTACATTTGATCTAACATATTGTCTGCAAAATTTTGTGCTTGATTAGTGTTTGATAAGTCATTTTCATTAATAGGACCATTAAACATTACATTTTTAAAAAACTCATTAGACATTTCCATATCGTCACGTCTATAATTTTTTACAGTACCCATATAATCATTATTTAAAACAGCTTTAAATAATTCTTCGTTTTTATGGCCTGTATGATGATAGTTTGCTAATATAAATTGTGACTTGACTGGTAGTTGTGCATATGTTTTGCCTTGTGATTCAGCATAACTTCTTGCAGCTTTTTCAGATTTAACATAGTCTTTACCCAATTTTTGTTTAACACCATCAACAGTTAAAGAAGGTAAGTCTTTTTTCTTTTGCTTTGCATCATCTAAAGTTTTATACTTTCCTATAATTGAATAACCTTGCTTAACTACAAAACCACCATTGTCTGTTTGTTCAATGAATGGCTGATATTTACCATCAGAATCTAATCCTTTATTTTGTGGATTTATCATACCCATAAGAGTTTGTAAATATCCAGGTGTAAGTTTAGATTTGATATTTAAATTTACAATTTCTTCTAGGTTCATACGCTTTCTTGTGTAGATGTATAAATATTTTCTTTTTCTTTATCTTCAGGTCTTATAAATCCTAATGATCCACTACCCATTGTAAAATCCATTGCTTTTGTTGGAGCATCTGTACTGTATGGATTTACAGTAACTATATTAGGAGCATCAGCGCCTTCGACTGTTTCTATATTAGGAGCTAATGGTGAATTCAAACTTGTAGTATCATTATCTGGCATAAAAGGATCTGTAATTGCTTCTCCTATACCTTGAACAAAAGGAGCTACAGCACCACCTACAAAATCTATTACTGGAAATGCTACTTTACCAGCAGTCTCCATAACACTTGATGCTGCACCAAAACCTAAATCCATTGCATCACCAGCTAGGTTTAATCCACCTTCTATTCCTTGGCCTAGTAATTCACCTCCAGCCTCTACACCTTGAAAGGCTGTATCAAGTGCAGGTTGTAAAATATTTTCCGTAGCTGGTTCTATAATATTTTCACCAACAACCTCCATTGCATCGAATGCTGGAGCTGCAGCAGTTTGCGCAAGATCTGTTGTAACATCTAATGTATTAAACCCTAAGTTTGTTAAAGCATCTAAGGTGCCTTGTGAAAGGTTTGTTGCTGCGCCTCCAATAGATGTGACTGCATCGCCAAAACCTCCTAATACACTTTGAAAAAATCCACCTAAAACATACTCAGGCATTTTACCACCCTTTTCCATGTTACCCATTCCGTATGGATTATTAAATCCAGCAGAATCTCTTAAATATTGATTTGTTCTAGCTTCAGCTTGCATTTGCTCTCTAGACTTCATAACACCTTCTTTGTAATCAGATCTTAATTGATCTTCTCTTTCTTTTAATGCTGTTTGATATTCTTGTTGTAATTTACGAGCTTTGTTTCTTTTTCTTCTACCCCCTAATAATGATATAGCTATACCTAAACCGATACCCAATGGACCAGATACCCCTAGTATTGGCGCTAATGCCGATCCTGCACCAGCCCCAGATATACCTGCACCTAACATTTCACCACCTGTAAATGAAGTTGGATCATCATCATCAAATGCACTTCTTATTACTCTACCCGCAATGTATGTAGGCAAACCTGCAGACACACTTCCACCTTTTAAATTGCTAAAGTAATTACTTGCACCTTGTTGTACACTAACTCCACCAGCACTAGCAGTTGGTCCTAATTGTGTTTGTGGTGTAAAACTACCAGCCGAAACATTTGTTGTAAATGGATTGCCTATTTGTGTACCAGGTCCAGATAACTTAGCTCCTAATGTTTGCCCCAATGTTTGTTTACCTACTTGCATATTTAAAAGCTTTGGAGCTGTTTGTGCTACCTGTAAACTTGTAGATAAGTTTGACAATAAACCTGGAGATTGATAATCTAAAAATGGATCTATAGGTTTTGTTGACATTGCATCTAAATCTGAATATGACAAAGTTGGTTGTGGTGCCATACTATAAGGAAAATTTAAAACATTATTATTTCTCCTATTTATTGATTCAATAGATTGTCTAGTTTCGCTATTAGGACCTAGATTATTCATGTATCTCATTATATTATATCTATCGTCCATTAGCTGTATGATTTACGGTATTTAGCCATTATTGCAAATATATTAAATTTTTCTGTAGTTCTTGCAGACAAATTAGCTGATAAATATGTTCCAACAACTCTTTGTGTAGCATTTCTATTTCGTAAAGGCACTCTTAATATACCTTCACGATACTTATGTAATGTATCTTCAAAATTTATTGTAGACGGAAATCCTGGCGTATTATTTGTTCTGATATCAATTCTCGTTCTTGGAAATGAATCCGATTCAAAATGTAAATCTTCAAAATACATTGATGCATTAAAATTTTCTTGATCTCTTCTAATTGTAGTTGATGTTAAATCTGGATTTGTAACATATGCTAAAACATTATTAGATGTATTATTAATTGACCTTACTGAAGTAACTATATTTAAATTGTCAAACTTTTTATTTTCTCCTGGTGCATCTGTTATTATTTTTTCAATATATGATTTATGTACAATTCTTCTAGCTAAATCATCTTGAGTGGCTGTATCATATATTATATTTCCATCTGAATCTGTTTCTGTCATATACAAAGGATATGAATCTTCTGTATAAAAATCCGATTCAACAAATGGTGTAATATTTAAATCTTGATGTAATCTTTCATCACCAAAAAATCTAGTGCATTCTTCAGATCCTTCCCATTTCCACAATCTCAAAGGACCAGCTGATAATTCGTGTGTAGTATAATGATAAGCTGACATATTGTGTCTATCAGATAAACCATAAACTCCAGCAGCAAATCTTCCAAAATTATTATCATCAATATGTCTAAATCCATTTATTAAAGATATTCCATCTATATCTTCATAAGACATCCAAGGCAATCTAGACTGTGGCGTAAACAAAGATCCATCATGTTCTATCCATTGTTGTGGATAAACACTATATCTTGATATAACTGCATCTATATCTTCATTATATCTAATAGTTGTGCTTGTTATTGTAGTATCTGCAGCATTTACAATTGCATTAGAAAATGGATCTCTTACTCCTGAGTCATCAAAATATGTTCCTTGATTATTATTTACAGTATCTGCTGCATCAAATCTTAATCTATCACTAAATGTCATATAAAGACTATTACTAGAGTAATCAAACGCACCATGTATTCCTACGTGGTACAATGGCATATCACACATATTTACTCTAATTGCATCATAAAATTTTTGTTCTGATTTTAATCTACCATATTGTATTGCTTTTTCAAACAAATCTCTTGTTCCTAAATCATCAGATATACTAACTAATTTTTTATCTGATCCATATTTTAATAATTTTGCAAATCTTATATCAAAGAAAAATAAATTACGTTCACTTGGAACTACACTATGCATATGTTTAGTACCATATTTTATAGATATATATTGATGCGATTCTATTGTGTCTCCAGATCCAGTGAATATAGATTCTACTCCAGATGTATCCTGTAAAAATGTTCTTGGATTTACTAATAATTGTCCAAATGCATTTTCTTGGAAAAAATGTATTTCATTTTGGAAATTTATAATTCTATTTATTTGTCCATAAATAGCTTCTACATCATAAAAATTAAATATAGGAAAAACTCTAAATGCATCTGTTTGTTCTCCAGATAATTTAGTTTTTGAATATGCTATTTCTACAGGTAAATCTGTATATTGTTGATCCGTGTCTTGTAAAGATAAATAACTTTTTAAATTATTTTCTTGTGAATATACTTCATTATAAAACCAATCATTACTAAAAGGTGGATTATCTTGATCAAATCCCTCTATATGATCGCCAGCTGCTAAATGATATCCACTTCTCATTTCAGTATTTACAAAAGATTCACAAGGAAATACTACCCATTTAGAATAACTTTTTTCTGGATATGGTGATGTTGTAATTTGATGTGAATATAATGCTACAAACGTATCACCACCTAATACTGTTGTATGATGATGTTGATCATCTATATTTAATGGATGAAAGTTACCAGCATTTACCCATCTAGTTTTTTGAATAGACTCTAAAGAATTGCCACCATATTGATTGTCATTTTCTCTCACAATATTTCCATAATGATAATATGGATAAGGCACTGTACCGTGCAAACAATTTGCTTGACCATCTGAATCAGTAATTAATGGTTTTGATGTTTTTTTCCAAAAATATTGTTGTGATCTAGTAGTATGCATAGGATCAGCAACTGAAAACATTTGTTTTCTTGTGCTTATAAGAATTGCTCTAGTTCCCATTTGCAATGTAGATACAGTTTCGTAATTTAAATTTGTATCTTCACTATCATGTATTTTGCCATATAGCCATGAGTGTCCATAACCAGCAGGCGCATATAAATATCTAGCACCTAAAGTAAAATTAGAAAAACCTCTATTTTCAATGTGATATGCATTACTAGTATGATTATAAAAAAATTCTTTTGAAACAAATTCTCCTTGACCTATTTCTTTAGCATTGTGTATTACGTCTGCATATTTAGCGCCTGCATCTCTAAATGGTTTGATTGGATTACCGCTGCTTGATGCCATTCCACCAACTATATATCCATCATATGGATTTTTACTAGAAGATACAGCGGCACCAGTTTCAGAGTAATTTGTTTGTTCTGTTGCAATAATACTATTTGCATAAATATTAATACCATCTTTATTTACATATTGATGATTAGTGGCTGTAGAAAAACCAGCATTTGAATAACCATTATAGTTTTGTAAATATGAATTAAAATATGTATCTAATACAGCTAATTTTCCAACCATAACACCAGACTCATCATCTTTTGTTGTTTTTTTAGTAGAGAAAATCAAACCTTGATCTCGATTACCGTCTGCATCTCCTAATGATTGATAAACGGAGCTAGGGTGTGTACCAGCCAACATACTGGTAGAATTGTCTGATACACTGCTATTAAAACTATCAAGAGCATTCCAGGTATCATACCCGTGTGATGAACTTGGAGCTATAAGAGTTCCATAATTTTGAAGATCACTATTATTTGTTCTTTCTTCATTATATAATTTTAATGTACTAACTATCTGTAATTTATCTTCACCTGAAAAACTATATGGTCTTATGCCAAATGAACTATCTGGACTATACATTAATCCAGCTCTTACTTGAGAATGTACATGTGTGATAGCTTCATTACTTTCTGAAGAAGTTTTAAAATAACTTCTATCATATGATCCAAATTCACCTGAACTAGCGCCATATCTATTTAAATGTAATCCATGATTACTTTCTGATTCGTTTAAATATCTAGGCTTATTATTGCTATCTTTTGCTACTACAGAGTTTGATCCAGCATTAATACCACAATATCCATTTAATACATTATCATAAACTTCATCTACATTTTCTGCTATAATACTAGCTGTATCACCCGCTTGAACTTTTGCTGCACCTATTTTACCATTTTGATCATCACTAACATATCCTTTTTCTATATCATCATGCCAACCATAATTACATATTTGATTGATTAAACCAGATTGTACAATTGTTCTATCTGTTTCAGTTCTTTCAGCTCTTACAACTCTAAATCCTGAAATTTTGCGTCTTACGTGAGGTGGTATTTTAAATGTAAAATCTACAGCTAAATCCATAGTGTAATGATGGCCACTAGATCCATCTGCACAAAATGGATACATTTGTGGGGCTATATTATTTTTTTCAGTACTAAACTCATATTTTGTGTCTGATAACTCTTCTGTTGTTAAACCAGTATCAAAACTTGTAGAATCATATTGTACACCGTGTCCAGGAACAGGCATATCATTATGTGCGCTTATTCTATAATCTTGTGCATAAGGGTTTTCTTTCCATTTTGTTAATCCAATATCTCCACCTCTAGCATCTCTACCTAATTGTGTATTTTCTAAATCTAACTCCCAAGCTTTGTCAAAATGCTCAGGCATTTTAATATCACCTATCCATAATACATTACCTGGATCACCATTAAGGTCATATACTAAAACACCGAAACGATATGTTTCGCCTCTTTGATATCCTCTTTTATTACCTGATGCATGCGCATCTTTATTTGATCCAACTGTAAAACTTGCTGTGTATTCAGTATCAACATTATCATTAGATCCACTTGCAGTAGCTAAATTATCTGTTTGCAAACTATCATTAGGTATATTTGTACTAATAAAAGGTGTGCTACCATCATTAACTCCATTTCTGTTTGCTTGTGTATCTGAAACTTTTGGTATTTGCCTAAATGAAAACATACACCCACCCAATCCATTAGTTTCAGCATTAGCAGAAGCATAATATCCATGACTTGCTCCACCTAAAATATTTCTAAAATTTCCAGTAGCATCTTTTATTGGCAAAAATTTACCATTACCCCAAACACAATTACCTTTAGTTGGTAAATATCTATATGCTGAGTGTTGTTGACTTCCTCTATATGATGGAGTAAAATATGATGTTGTGCTATTTACTGCTACAACCGAATCAATATCATAATCATTAGGATCTGTAAATATAGGATGCGTATAATCAATAACATTTGAATCTGCTGTAGTTAAAGATCCTCCTTCAAAATTATTAGAATCTGCAGCAGCTACTTCAGATATTTTATATCTTTTAACTTTAACATTCCATTCTTTTTCTGTAATAAAATTTTTCTTTTGTCTTAAATTTGCTGCAAATAAAACATTATCTTTTATTGCAATATCTTTACATACATCCCAAGTGTTAGTTGGTATTAATATGTTTTCAATTCCATTTTCAATTACAGACAATAATGAGCTGTGTCTAAATTCTACAACACCATCAGCATTAATAGTTTTTTCACCAACCTCAGAAACTTGTGGAGAACCATTTAATGCATTGTAATAAATAGCATAAATTAATATATCATCATATCTTGTATCTAGGTTTGTTACCTTTAATAAAAACCCATCATTTGATAATGCTCCTGGCGTTCCTCCAAAATATGTTGCAGATGTAGCACTATTTGTATTAGATATATGATATATATTACTTAAAGGAGATATGCCTGTTTCTGCCCCTGAATCAGTTGTATATTTATAACAATACTGATATACCCCAACTGGTAAAGATCCACTAATTGTAGATTTTAATGTTATTTGATTATGTGTAGCTTTAGGTGTAATATCTAATTCACCTGCATCCATATCATGTATATCAGGATTATTTAATGAAAATGTTCTTAATGGATTTTTATTATCTGTCCAATAAATTCTAGATATTGAATCATTTTCTATAATTCCTTCTACTCTACATTTAATTAGAGGGCTCATATCTAAATTTGGATACCTATTGCCATCATCGTGTATGTATGCTACTCTTAAATCTGTAACTGTTTCTACTTCCCCTTCAGCGTTAAAATTAATCTTAAAAAAAGCTGTTCTAAAATCACCTCTTGCTTGTGATCCTCTTGTTTCTCCATAAAATATATAGCCACAAACAATAATTACTAATTCATTTCTAAAAGAAAAATGACCAACTATATTTGCGGCTTGTTCCATTGGCAAACCATCTGGTCCAAAAGGTATTCCTCCTACATTTTGAAAATATTGTTGCGGAACACCAGATACTTGAGTGCCATCACCTGAATAGGAAGCAGGTAATGTTTTGTCTATTTCTTGTAAATCTAAGGTTAATCGATTGCCATTAATGTTTTCTATAGTAAATGTTGTACCATCACTATTAACAAGCTTGACATTCATTGCGTCTCTGTAAGATCCTTCTAATTGATAGCGTGGATCTACATCAGTAATTAAACCTTTACTAAAACCTTTTGGTGCACTTTTTTGAGCCATTAATAACTATTTAATCCATCGTACAATGGTGGGTTGAAAGATGTAACTGGTACTTTAGCATTCCATAGTTTGCCAATTTTTAATAACTCTATTGAGCTTGGCATATTATCATCACCTCTAACTTTACCACATAATTGATACCATCTTCTTTCTAAATCTTTTACTATATATTGCGGAACCTCTCCAGCGTAATATCCAATGAGTTTATGCTTCCACATTATGTAATGTGCAACAGCCTCTTCATGTCCTTGTAAAATCATTGGATAACCTTCAACAGATAAAGGAACAGCTAAAACTGTAACAAAAACATCAGATGTATAATCTGTAGAAAAATTAATTCTATTACCATCTATATAATATCTATCTAATATACTAGATACTTTACTTTTGTATTGTGAACTAGTAGGCTGTAAAATAGTATCACCAGCTCTCAAGCTTAAAACTTTTACATAATTTTCTGGTAATCTAATTTGCTTATTGTGCATTTTATCTTTACCACCACTAAAGTCTTGTACAATTCTAAAACCATTGCTTGTATTTACAGTATAGTCATTGCCTCTATTGCCACTAGTTTCAACAGTTATTGTTATTGTTAAATTATCTCTTGTAGCACGAACACCAGTAATGTTTTCAAAATTTATATTATCTCCAGCGCCACCTCCTTGATTTATTGTGTTAACTGCATTCAAGATCAAACTAGATAATAGAATACCAGTATCAGTTATACTGGCATTAGTAAGATTTATTTCATTACTATCTACAAGATTTCCTACACTGTCAGCGTTAAATCTAGACATAAATGTATATCTTGTTCCATTAATTTCTATAAACTCATCTTTTAAATCTATAGGCGCAGAATAATCTAAAGTACACTCTATTATAGCTGTAGCTTGTGTAGGGGTTTGCGAAAAAACTAATTCTTTTTGTAAAAAAGTTTTATTACTACCTATATATTGTTCAGCTTCAAAAGCCCACTCAGACCAAGAGTCTAAATTATTAGTATAGTTTTTTAATCCAAGATTTCTAGAAACATTATTAAATACTCTATTTACTGGTACGTGCATAATTTAAATTTTAAACAGAAGCTATAAATACTTCTAGTTGATGACCTGCAACTCCTTTTACTTTTAATGCAGTAGCGTTGTCAAAGCTTGTTCCTCCATTACCACCTTCTACCACCACATCAGTATACATAATGCTAGTAGCTGGAGCTAAACGCGTGTATGCTGCATCTGAGTGTTCATCGTCTAATCCTACTTGTAAAACGTCTGTTCCGTCTAAATTAGTAACTCGTATATACTTTACAGAAGCTCTTTTAAAAGTTCCTGTAGATTCTCCTGATCCAAAAGTAGCAACTTCTGTTAAGTTAGTATTTTCTAATTTTAATACACGTTTAGATACATTAGCTATAGAAGCAAATGTGTGTGTCAATGTTTGTGCAAAATCTCTTGAGTCTGCAGTAGTATCATGTCCTACAGCTAAAGCTTCAGTTATTGTTACTGTAAGCGTTGCTGCATTGATATCAGTATCTGCCATTTTATGTTGTTTTTAATTTATTAATTTCTTTTTTAAAATTGCCTAATGGCATAATTTTACATTTACTATATTTTTTTGGTCTTACCCAAACTATTTTGTGATAGTAATCATCTAATATAGGAACTTTATATTTGACAAGTTCACCCTTATTATTGGATTCATTAATATCAACTCGATAATGAAATGCTCTACTATGTTCTTTTTTGTCAAGATATACATAGCCAAAATCACAAGGCAAATGCACTAGCTCATTTCTTTGTACAACATCTCTTATCAATATTTCAAAAAACCTAGAAACAACTGCAAAATAAGTTTTATAATCCAACTTGTTTCTTCTATATTCTTTTTTGCTCCTTAACCACTCACCTTTGACTGTAACATTTTCCCTTACATTATTATATATGTCACGAGCTGTTTCGTACTTGTCTCTGTGCTTGCGGCTGAATAATCTTTGTTGTGTCTGCATTATCTGTAATATTATCTGCTGGTGCATTTAATTGTACTTGAACCATTGATAAAGCTCCTTGTGTCAAATCTTTAATTAAATACTGTGGTATAGGATAAGTATTATCATTATTATCCCAACTAGAAGCTGTTGTCGGATCATTTAAAAGCAATTTCATAGATACTTGATATGGTATAGCTTCTAATCTAGGATTAGGTGAAGTTAAATGTGAATCACTAGCTCTTGTAAACATACCTTGCAATCTACCAATTTTTAATCTTACACCCTGCCCACCTTCATAAGAAACATAAGCCTTTACACTATCCCTTGTAAATCTATTAAATTTTGAATTTGTATATTCATCATCTGAAACTATTGGCACAGGTACGCTTTGTGTATTTTGATTTTTTATTTGATATGATTTTCTAACTTGTAAATTAGCTATACCATGATTTACATTAAGTAAAGATGGTAAACTTATTTCAATATGTCCAAAATCGGCTGCTTGTCTAAGTCCATCGTGTTCAAAAAATGATCTACCATGATAATCAACATCAGGCTCTATATAGCCATCACCAGATAATGCCTCAGTTAAATCTGCTTCATGAAACGTAGTCTGTGAATATACTAATAATGCAAATGGTGATTCTAAAGCATCATCACTAAGTAAACCTTCCATTCCATCAATATATGGCAAGTCAGCTCTCTGCGCATCATGTCTTTGATAAAACTCATAAGGCAAAGACTGACCTTTCATTGAAAAGTTTTTTATTAACTCTGCTCTATAATAATGTATCCAAAATTGTATTTGTCTATTGCTAAGATCAAATTCAATATTACTGTCGCCCGCAGATGCAAGATTCTTAATATTATATACTATTTCATTCAGTGAAGCCATACTACAAAAGTACTTTAAAAAAATATATTAAACAACAATAGGCCTCACATCCAAAGGATGATACAGCCTATCATTGCGCAGGGAGCAAAAAGCTCTTTATATTGACTTGCTCTGCTCTGCCTCAATTTGTTGATACTGAATGTTTGCACTTTCAATATTACCAGTCATTTTTCTCACCGCTATATCAATAATTTCTCGTTGATATAATTCTTTTACACCCGTTGCAATTACACCATCCGCATCCGCTTCCTCTTGATCAAATACTTCGTCTCTATTTCTAAAAATTAATTCTATTGTATCAACTGTATCTGATGCTCCTAAAGCTCCTGAATTTGGATCATAAAAGAATTGATCTTGTAATACATATCCAATTGGATCATCTAATGTAGCTCTGTTAAAAGGATCATTTGAATTTAAATTTCGATTATCAAAATAATCTTTAGATCCTAGTATTTTAATTTGATTATCATTAACCTGTGCAAATATAATATGCACATAGTTTTCATGCAAATCAACAAATTCTGCTACATTATTTGTAGTAGTATTAAATTGAAAAAACTGCAAAGCATCTCTAGATACCTGCTCTTGTTCGTAAAACCTATAATGATGATTTATGTAAGACATAATTGATTGATCTAAAAACTGATTTTTTTCATCATCAGTAAAGTATGGTTGATCTGCTTTATCTAAAAACAAATCTATCAAATCATATGCCTCTTGTAATGTCACTATTTAGTTTCTTTTAATTCTACCGTTTGTTTTGTACGTGGTTTAGGGCCTCTAAGTTCGTTTTTAAGTAATGCGTGTATATCAGCATTATCTTTTACCCACTGTACTGTTTGATCTTCTGTAAGACCAATAGTAGTAGTTCCATATTTATATACACCATTAACTCTTGTAAAGATGTCTTTAGACATGCACTTTCTAATAAATATTTTAATAGGCGCATCACCATCAGCTTTTACTTCTAAAAATCTTTTAGGATTATCGTTAGCATAAGCAATTACTTTAGCTTTACGAATGTTGTCATCCCAGTCACCATTTAATCCAATAAGATGACATAAGTCTTCTATTTCTTTTTTAGATAAAATAGCAGCAGCTGTAACTGCGTCAGCTTTAGCTAATGACTCTTCAGCTTTATCGTTTTCTACTTTAGATAAATCTTCAAGTACAAATCCACCACTATTTACTAATGGATGATTTTGTAAAAACTCATATACTCTTTTGTCATACTCATCATTAATGTCTAATGGCGTAATTGCATTAAACATTTCAAATCCTGATGATACTTCGCCATCCATATCTAATAGTGATATTTTTCTACCACCTCTACCAGTATAAGTTCCAAACTTTGCGTAGTTAAACTTACCTGCATTTTTTGCTTTAATCAATACTGTGTGTCTCATTTTTTTTAAATTAAATTAATACTCCCTATTGCGGTGGCAATTTCTTACCTTTCTTTTCTTTAATAATATTACCGTCCTCTATCCATGTTTTGTTATTAGAACGTTTACTCCATTTGAAGCCGCTTTGTCCTCCAATATAGAATCTTTCTTTATCTCTTTTTTTTGCTCTTTCTACCTGTTTATCCCAGCCTTCTGGATCGATAGATTTATAATAATCAAATAAATTCATATTGCAAATATAAGAATAATGGAGGGGACAAAGCCCCTCCGTTACTCAAATTGTTATTACGATGTAGTGTGTCCTGTTGCAACACCACTTAAACCGTCAGCATAATATGTGGTTCCATCAGTAAAAATATTGATATAATCTCCTTGTTTAGACGCTGCCTCAACAAGAATATTACTTACAGCTGTACCAGCAGTAGATGCACCAGCATCACCAGCAGCATCTTTCTGTACAAAATCAATAATTGCACTTCCAGCAGCAATAGTAATATCAGCAGTTGGAGTGTCTTCTTTAGTAACAAACTTACAGTTCCATCCAGAATCTAAACTAGCAGCTACAGGTAGTGTTATTTGATAAGCACCACCAGCTGAATCTAGCATAAAGATTTTACCGCTATCTTCGTTAGTAAGCGTTACAGCAGCAGAAATATTTTCTACTAAATAAGCGTAACGCATTTTTGGAACAAATACCGCTTCTTCACCAGCAGCTAAAGCGCCACCCGCAACGTCTGTTCCTGTTAAAAACCCCTTTACAGCAGTTCTTAACTTATTAAAATCAAATTTCAAAGCCATTTCTATTTATTTTAAAATATTAATAATTAAAGTATTGTCGTTCAAGCTTCTCTTCCGTCAATACCAGTTAAGTGATTATTGGGAGGGTTGCCCCTCCCTTTAATCGTTAAATTCAGTTATTAAGAGTGTGCAATTGAATCTACTTCTTCAATTCCGTCAACACCATATACGCTGTTAACATCATCAGCAATGGTGATTACACCAACGCCTTGAAGAATAATTCTACCTAGCTCTTTAACTACATCATCAGCCTTACCACTAGTAACACCTATAACAATTGATCCATTACCTCCAGCATTAGTGCCGTAATTAATGTTTACAGTTGTTGCGTCAGATACTTCTAAGTCAGTAACTTTGTCGCTGTCTATACAAACCATATCAGTTGTAGAATCAGCTGCGAATAAAAAACATCTATTTGCCATAATATATAAGTATTGTATTATGCTGCGGAAAGAATTCCACAAGATAATGGGTTACGAACTATAATTCCAGACTCAGATAAAACGTGAGCTTCAAACTTATCATCAGCATTTGCAGCCATCATAGATGATTGATCGTATGGATTAATCATACCAGCTACATACTTTTTGATAAATGAACGGTTAGATCCTTCAGCTCCTTTAGTAACAAGCTCGATGTTAGAAACACCACTTGTTCTACCGAAATCTAAGAATACCATTTTAGCAGACTCTTTTAATCTGTTGTCACCAAATGCATTTGAACCAGCTGCAGTTGAATGCAAGTTCTGATCGTCAAATACAGGGCAATAAGCAATAGTAATTTTGTTTCCTAAAGCCATGTAAGATGTGAAGTTAGCGCCAAGCTCAACATCACCATTTACACCAACCATAGAACCACCAGTAAATGATCCAGAAGGAGCAATTACTAATTCTTTCATTGCTTTGTGGAAAGCCAAACGACCTTCAGTACCAGTAAATACAACAAACTCATTCCCTTCAGACTGAGTAGTATTTAAAGATAACTTAGCTAAGAACTCAGTAATGATGTCTTCAGTTAAAGCACCTAATGTATAAGTAGCTTGGTTAGAAGAATCAATTTGAGCTAATAGACCATCACCAGTTACAATTGAAGAACCTTGTACGCCAGACAAACCTGAAGCAGAAGAAGTAATAGCACCTGGTCTTTGAACAGTAGTATCTGTAATAGATGTTCTACCATACCAACGCTGTAATTCTTGCTGATACATAAATTCGTCCATCATCATTTGCTCTTTAGTAAAGTACCATAAACGATGTCCATTATTTTCAATCCACATAATATCAGTAATATCTTTACCAGTTACGCCAATTTTCTTACGAGAAGTCGTAAGGTAATTTTTGTAAGTAGAAGGATATACGTAGTTTTCACCTACATCAGCTCCATTAGAACCGTTAGGGAAAGCAGAACCAATCGATGCGAAAATAGCATCTGCATGGATATCTGTTAATTTAAGTGGATTTGCAGCACCGTCAATCATTTCGATTTTAACATCGTATGATGCAGCAGTTACAGCAATACCACCGTTAGCAGAAGCCTGTACAGCTGAAGGAGTTGGATCTTCTAATACAAGACCAACAGCACCAGATTGGAATCTGATCATATCAAATTTGTTTAAGAAGTTTGGTGTACGACCTGAAGTGTCACCATCACCTCTTAAATAGATAACGTCTCCGTCAGCATCAGCAGCAGCTACATTTACAGTAGAAGCAGCAGTAGCAGCGCCACCAGCAGAAGTAGATCCAACAAATGTAACACCATCTGAAGAAATCCAACCAGCTGAGAATGTTGGAGCATTATAACGTCCCATTACTTTCCACTCAAAAGAGTTATCTCCTAGGACTTTTTCACTTGCGAAGCGACCTGTTCTTTCCATAAGGTAAGTCGCCGAATAACGAGGATACTGTTGAATCAACGTTCTTGCAATCTCTGGGTATTGCAATAGTGCTGTGTTCAAGGCATTCTCGGGAGTTGTTCCAGAACCATAAGTTCCTGTATACAATTTAGCCATTTTTTAAAAATTTATTAATTAAACACTATTTTAAATTCCAGAGTAATTTTAACGTAACTTTGGGCATCGCCCTGTTTTGTTGTAAAGTTACTCTCTCATAAATGCAGATGGATCAAAACTTGAAGACTTTGTTTGAGTCTGTGGTCTTGATTTACTGCTAAGGCTAGGCGATGTAATGTCATTTAATATAGACGCTTTACCATCTTCTAGTCCTTGTGAGCGCAATATCTTAGCAAACTTGTCTTTAAATAGCATAAACATCGCTACCTCCGAAGCATTGTCGTGAGATTTCCAGATGTCCTCAGCCATTTTTCCTGACGTAATATATTTGTAAGCATCTTGCGCTTGCCCTTTTGTCACTGTACCACCCATAAATGTTTGAAGTGATTTTAAGTGACCTTGTAAGTCTTTTTTATTTCTTTCGACTTTTTCTTTGTTAGACAACTCTTCTTGCTGCTTTTCTTTAAAAAACTTTTGTTTTTCTTGTTCAATAGCATTATTAAGTTGTCTTCTAATTCTATAAGCTTCCCTTTTTAAAACACCAGAATCTTCCATCTTATCAATAGCTTCTTCTATTTCAAAGTCTTCCATTCCATCTGTTTTCATTTCAGCACCAATAAGTTCTCTATCGTTAAGATTTAAATAAGTATTTAGTTTACCTATCATTTCATTATTTGGTTGCTCAATGAATGGTGAATTTAAAGCTTTTATTATTTCATCTTTACCATTAGCACTAATACCTAATTCTTTAGATACTTTTGCCCAATCTATTTCTCCAGTCTCTTCAACACTTTCATTTTTTGTATCAGACTGCGCTTCAACAGGGTCGTCCCAATCTTGATCGACTTCTTGGACTTCTTCTTGTGGTTTTTCAACTTCAATATTATCCCAAGAAAAACCATCAGTTTCTTCAGTTTGCTCAACACTTTCTGTTGACGCTTCTGCTTTGTCTGCCGCTTCTTCATTGTATTTGCCTTGATATTGTTCCATCATTTGATCTGTAGCAAACGCTAATGGATCAAACTTTTTTTCTTCCGTTGATTCAACTGGAGTTTCAGTTTGTGTTTCTTGTGGAGTTTCTTGTGTTGTCTCCTCTACTAAGTTTGTTTGTTCTTCTGCCATAATATAAATTTATTTTTCCCTAATTTGCAAATATACTAAGAATTTTTAATAATATCCTGTATCCTTTTTTTACGTTGAGGTGATACTTCTTTTGATTCAGCTTCAGATTGTGCTTTAGACAAATTAGCTTTAGCATCATTTTGAGCTTTTTCTTTAAGAAATATTTGCTTGTTTTTAACAACGTGAGCGACATCAGATGTATCCCTTGCAAGATCATCTTTCATGTCTGCTATTTTCATATCTGCTTCAGCCTGAATAGTAGCAACTTGTACTTTGCCT
>TARA_R110002020_G_scaffold208452_6_pt1 | contig 22909 bp, 23 predicted proteins | sample TARA_R110002020 | Tara Oceans TARA_R110002020 (sample SAMEA4396489) | marine metagenome | biome: Westerlies Biome; feature: [MES] marine water layer (ENVO:01000295) within the mesopelagic zone...; material: water (ENVO:00002006), including particulate matter (ENVO:01000060) such...
ATGACTTTTATACTAAAAGTTTCTTAGAAATGTCCGATCAATGGTTTAACTTTGCTATACAAGATGCAATAGTAGGCGCTAAAAAAGATGGAATACGTTATGTACATTTTCCTACTTACACGTCTAATAGAGCCAATGAAAGTAGTACAGCTGCTTCTGGGATATATGGAAGTGCACATGATAATTCAGAATATGGAGGAAACACTAGCAGAAAGCAGACTAAGGGACCAGGAGTATTTAATATTGCTTTAGAAAAAATAATAAGGAAATATAAATTAAAAGCAAGATATGTTGAAGCAGGAAAACTCCCTTTTGCCAAAAAAAATGTAACTGTGAACATAGGAACTAAAAATCCAGTTGTACAATATATTCAAGTGGACATATCCAACTTTAAATTAGACGCTCCTGAATTCTATCATAAACCTGATAGTGAACTCTCTCGAGTAGAAAATGCCCTTAAACTAAGGGATAAAGAAGGAAGAAGAAAACAAATTCTTACCTATGATACTGCCTTTAATAGAACAAGAGGCTTAAACACAGGTGTATTAAGAGGAACTAGATACAGAGCTAAAATAACACAGATAGCAGGAGAAAGAGGAGATTTTAGAACTTATTACGCTGTAGAGATTGTGTTTAGGTCCCTAGGCGAGAAGTCTGCAGACCCAAGAGATCTTAAATTAGAAGACAAGCTTCTTAAATTCCTTGCTCCTTTCGGAATAACAAAAGAAGAAGTAGATGATCTAGATCCTAATGTAAAAGGAGAAGCGAGTCTTACTATATCTAAAGCAGGTATAGTAAGTAAATTAATAAAAATATCTAAAGATAAAGCAGACTTAAAGACTTTACCTGAAGAAGCCATACACTGGTCCTTAATGTTATTAGGTATGGAAAATCCTATTGTTAAACGTATGATGAATCTAACCCCAGGCACTCCCCAGTATACAGAAGTTCTTGAGACCTATTCAGAAGTTTACGCAGGTGATGAAAACATGCTACGTTTTGAAGCGGCGAGTCATATTTTGCGGGATATAGTTATAAGGGAAAACGATATAAGAGAATCTAATGCATTAGTAAGAACCGCATTAAGACTATGGGAAAGGATTAAACAATTCTGGAGAAGACTTAATGATAAAGTATTAGATAGAGAGATAGAAAGTATATATGGAGGAGTAGCAGATCAGATACTGTCAGGAAATACAGCAGGAATGAGTACTGAGAATCTCCCTACAGTAGATACAAAGTATTGGTCTTTGGAAGACGAGCAAGAAGACTATAGCATGGAAGAAATAAGAATAGAGTCTGAAAGAGTAGAACTTGCTCCAGATGGAAGTGTTTATTTCTTAGATGGAGTAAAATTAGAAAGAACTACTTCTTTCGTAGAAGCTTTTAAAAGCCCGTTTAAAAGCCAAGAGGCTGTTGTTAATCAACTTAGAGGCGAATACGGGACTGCTTGGAATACATATAGTGCAGATAAAAAAGCTGATTTAGTAGCTAAACGTCTTGCTAAATGGGATTTCTTACGGGATACACATGGCACAGGCCTTCACAAACTAGCAGAAGTTATTACAGCTCCTATATTAAGCGGAAGAACAAATGAAGAAATTGTTGAGGATATAAAAGGAGAGATAAAAAGAATAGAAGATCAGGATACGCAATCTGAGCAAGATAAAATAGAACTTGCTTATCTAAAACAAATAAGAGACGATCAAGCTATTCAAGATGAGGCTTTAAAATTTGTGGATCAGTTTAAAAACTTCCTCAAAGAAAGATCACAAATGGAAACATTTGTTGCTTTCCATACAGAAGTACGAGTTGCAGATAAACTTATGGGAACTGCAGGTACTCTTGATTTAATAGAAGAGCATACAAATAAAAGACTTATCTTCTACGATTATAAAACAAGAGAACAAGGAAAAGTAGGCGGTTATCCTAGATATATAGAAACAAAAGGAGGAAAACAACAAGGATTAGGGGTCCCTACAGTAGCAGTACCTGAAAAAGGATTACTAGCTAGAGCTTTTAATCTTATGAAAGAAAAGTATCCTAAATTAACTCTTTTACAATCTTACTCTTTGCAACAATCTATTTATAGAATGATGCTCGAAAGAAAAGGATGGAATGTAGTAGCTAATTATATACTTCCTATTGAATCAGTAATAGATAAGGATAAAAGATTCGAAACTAAAGCTAATCCTGAAGGATTGATAGCTAGAAGGCCTACATTAAGAACTATAACGGGAAAAACACCTAAACTAGATAAGGTAGATATCAAGGAAAGAACAACAGGAGTAAAAATACCTTACAAAGAGAAGACTGTAGATGATATGCTTACAGTAAAGAAACCTATTTATAGAAAATGGTATAATGAAAAACTAAAAGAAGAGACCTTTGTAAGAGCTGATCAGTGGGATGAGCTGGATAGTGCCTATGAAAAATACTTAAGAGCTCGAGAAGTTATAGCATCTAAAATAAACAAAGCCCAAACAGAAAGGCTCAGTATAAGCAGAAGACATACTACTGAATTTGCTACAGAAGGAGAAAGAAAAATAGAAGAAAGAAAAGCAAGAAAAGAAATACGTGAGTTGGAAGCTTATGCAGAAGAACTTGCTGATCTAGCTGCAGATCCTGTTAAAGGACTTGCTTCTTTCTTACAACACGCCAGAAAAGATATAGAACTAGCTTATAATGCGTATAAAGCAGAAAAGGCTAAAGATGAACTAGAAGTAGATTTGGATAAGATTAACAATGTTGTAAGACTTCTCCAACAATATGATATACTGGATGACTTGATTGATGAGGTAGAAGCTAATAATGAATTATCCGAGTCTCTTGCTTTAATACGTCAATTAAGACAAAACATACTAGGAGGATATAGAAAAGTAGCCTTAACTAAAATGGCTAAAATACTACATGCTAATACACAAGACCCTGGTATGACAGTAGATGATGTAAAATACATGCTAACACAAGCTGAATTTGATCTAGGATTCTTCGAAAGATGGACATATGCAATGTCAGAAGCTTCTGATCCTATACTACAACTAATAGCTACTAAAGTAGAATTTGCTAAAATGGAAGCAGATCATAAAGCAAATCTATTCATGTTTGGAGATAAAAAGAATAAAGGCCTTTATGATCTTACCTATGAAGCAGAGGAAGCTATGAAAAAAGATGGTATAAATCCTGATAATCTAGCAAAAGCTTGGGACTTTATGCTTGAAACTAACAGCAAAGGAGAGCTCACAGGACATGAAGTAACAAGTGAAGTATGGAAATATAAAGCAGCGTATCAAAGTTTACATGAAGTATTAAATCTTCCTGTAGATGTACGAATGGAGGAATTAAAATACCAAGAGGACACATTTGGAATAAAATATTCTGCTAAACTAAAAACACTTGTTGCCAGAGATAACCCTCCTACATATGAAGAAAGGAATATAATTGCTAATCAATTTAATTTAGAGTGGAGCGAATTAAAAACACAAGGTAACGAGAAGTACGAGAAATTATTAGAGTATAAAAAGAATAATGATCCACGATGGAATTTTTATGAATTTTATATGAACTATAAATTTGCAGCATTAAAAGAAATACCTCCTCAATATAGAAGGCCTTCTTGGTTAATTCCTTTTAGAAAAGATCTTTGGGATAAATTTTGGGCATCACAAGGAGGATTCCTTAAAAGAACAAAAGAAGCAGGAAAAGAATATTTAAGAGATAGATTTGTAATTAACCAAGCGGAATTAGAAAGAGGTCAGTTTATAGGAGAAACAGACGGCCAAACTAAAGCATATGTTCCTGTTCATTATATTTCTAAGATTGGAGATAAAGAAGGACAGCTAGCAGTAAAAGATGTCTCTCTTGATCTACCTAACTCTCTTAAAGCTTTCTATGAAATGTCCCAAAATTATGGACAGATGACCAAGATTCTTCCTGAATTAGAGATAGCTAAAGATATGATGACGAACAGAGATGTAACGGTTCGTACTGGAGGAATTCCGATACTAGGATGGAATAAAAAGACTAAAACAGAAAAAGGAGGACAACTTAGCGATAGAATGCAGGACTTCATGAATATGGAAGTTTATGGAAGAAAACGAAAAGTAGGAGCTGTTGTTCAACTATTCGGACAACGCGTAGATTTAACCAAAGTAGCAGATGCTGTAAAATCACTTGTAGGATTAAGAGGACTAGGCTTAAACTTTTACTCAGGAGTACAGAATCCAATAGTAGGATTTGCCCAGAATGTAATGGAAGCAGGAGCTATGCAGTATATGGACGGAAAAGATCTATCTGAAGCTATACTAGAATATGGAGTACAAGTTCCTGCAATGGCAAAAGATGTAATAAACAGAAAACCTACCTCAAAACTAGGAGTTATAAGTACACAGATGGATGTTTTACAGCATAAGTCTGAATACGGACAGCCTATGAAAAAGGGAACAATCTTTTCTATGAAGGGAATCGCAAAAAGAATCTTTAGTGGAGGTTTTTATATGTTTATGATGGAAATGGGAGAACATTGGGTGCAACATACTCTCTTTATTGCTATGGCCAAAGGAAAAAGATTCAAAACAAGTAAAGGAGAAGTATCATTATGGGATGTATTAAATACTGATGGTGGTCTTGTAAGTATCGGAGATGCAGAAGTTAGAAAACAATTTAATATGCATGCTCCTTTAGGAACTGAAGCTAAGAAAGAATACCTAGGCTTTATGAGGCAGTTCTATGGTGTATCTCAAAGAGCTCATGGACATTACGCACGAAGAGATGGGCCTGCAATGAGACAGTTTTGGTTTGGACAACATGGTGAACAATTCAGGAGGTGGATGCCGCCAGGAGTCAAAAGAAGATGGTCAGGTGTTTCAGATATACTTAAACCTGCAGGAAGACGTAGAGGAGCAATCTTTAATGAAAGATTACAATCTCCTTCTCAAGGCTTCTATGTAAGTTCTATGATATATCTAAAAGAGATAATAGCTGATTTACGGGCTTTAAAGTATGCTACCTTACAAGAAGATTGGGGCGCTTTAAAACAAAAAAGAGGAAAGACTCCTTATTTATTCTGGACAGATCCTACAATATCTGACTTTCAGAAAGAAAATATGAGAAGACATCTTACAGAAGCAATTTCATATGCTATAGTAGGAATATCATTAGGAATGTTAGAGGAAGAGGATGATGACAGTTGGACATATAATATGGGGCTATACCATCTTTATAGACTACAGAGTGAGTTGGCCTTCTTTTGGAATATGAAGGAAACACTTAAGCTAGCGTCTTCACCTGCAGCTTCTATATCGATGCTTGAAGCTGCCTTTAAGTTTATGTTCCAATTAGGAATGAATCCTACAGAAGAATATAAAAGAGACTATGGACTATATAAGAAAGGGGACCTAAAACTTACGGCAAGACTACATAAGTTACTGCCTCTTTATTACCAAATTATCAGAACAGAAGTTCCTGACAAAGAGGTTAACTGGTTCAGAAGACAGTAGAGTCCAATATTAGGTTAAAAAAAAGATAAGGGCAGCTATTAACTGCCCCTATCTTCTAAGTTTGTTGTTCAGATCTAATTTTAGATCCTTCAGGAATACATTTGCTCATACGCGCCACATCAAAGATCTCATCATCAATGTTCATTATTGGCCATACTTCTTGTTCTCCTAATTTACACCGTAATTTACGTTCCCAGTATACCCGCAAGTCTTTATGTTTATTAAAAACTTTTGGCATCGCGCTCTTTAAAGAACGATTTCTTAATATAAGATCAACAGAGTCTTTAGTAAATTCAGAATATTTACCTTCTAAAAATCTATCATAATCATCTTCAAGACGATCTGTTAACTTAATTACATACATAGCATAACGCTCATCACATACAGTATAAGAAAATTCAAAATTTGGATGTTTTTCGATTGCCTTCTCTTTCTCATAATAATCCATTGCACCTGAATATTCTAATAAAATATAGATATTGTATGGGTCATGCCCATACATATCTACATCTCCCAAATATGCATTAATTAAATACGGTTGGTAGAATAACTTAGGATAGCCTAATAAAGGCAAAATAAAATCAGCTGTTTTATTCTGCTTTGCTTTCTTCAGTATATTCTTCTTCTTTGGAAATAACCTCGTCATTACTAATACATATTTCAACCACTGAATCAGTTTCATAATATTCTTTAGGATAATCCCAAGAATTCTTTTCACTGTGCCATACCAATCTATCTATAAGGGATTGAATTTCTTTTTCTCCCTTTTTTAGATCCTTTTCAGATGGCTCATAAACGACACATTCGTTTAAACCCGTTGTCTGAACAGCAACAATATAACATTTTATTGTGTAATCTGCCACCCCTATACCAGGTAAGGCCGCTATCAATGATTGTTTATATAAAGCTAATTGCCTATAATATGCATACTTTCTATAACTTGATTCAAAATTATATACACTACTACTAGTTGTTTTTAGATCAATAAGATATATAGTCTTACTGTCTCTATCTACCACTAAACGATCTATAATACTTTTAATTTTAAACTCATAATTATCAGATTTAAATATAGTATCGTCTGTAGAGAATAATACTTCCTTCTCATTAAAACATAACCTATTATCTAAAGGGCTCTTTACGAATAGCGCATTGCATAACTTATGATAAATAATCGCGTTATTACAATTAACTAATGTAGAAAACTCTTTAGAAGATAAATGAATCATTCCATAATGCTTTCTTAATAAATTATAGTATTCTTGGTTTTCTGGTTTTTCAAAGTTTTTAATTACAGTTTCTATTTTTGTTTTGAATCCCGCCTGTTCATACGCTAGTATATATATATCATCCAGCGTATTATCAGAAAAACGACCGTCAAGACCTTCAAAATCATCTTTTTCGATCGCAACTAAGGTTTCAATAAATGTCCCCATCATTCCTCCAACAGGAGCTACATCATTGGTAAAATATTCACTATTAAAATCCGTAGGTCTTAAAACATAGCAATGTATTGCACTGCCTAAATCCAAAGACCTGGACTTGTATTCCTCTAATTCTTTTTCCTTATATTTTCGGAAGTAAAGAGGACTCACACTAAGCGCTCCTAAAGAGGAGTGGCTTATATGATCTATGTCTAGTACTCGATATTCATCTAAATCGAGATCTATTTCGGTATCTATGATATCCATTATTAATTAATATTTAGAAATTACAAAAACTAATTTTCTTTTATCGAGGTGATCTACCTCTCTCCATTCAACTCCTCCTGATTCCTGTACATAAGCAATATTATCATCGGGTAATACGCCTTTTTCAACTAATGTATCATTAAAGCATTTTCCCCAAATCCACATATTATCCACATCCCATCTAGGATTAAATCCATTTTTGGGAGGCTTCCACCGTACAGTACCTTTTACCATTCTTACATTTTCAAAGTTAGAAGGAGCATGAATCTGAAGTTTAATTTTAACAGGAGTCATATGAGATATATCAAGATCATCAGGAATATAATCAGAAAGATACTTATGCATCTTTCTGACAATAAATCCCCTCAAATGATGATTCATTCCTACAAATATCTTTTGTCCACTTATTTTAGAATATTTGAACTTGGATGTTTGTATATGAGTGATAAATCTCGGAACTTCTATTCTTACAACATTCGATTTCATACTCAACTATTTAAAATTTAAAAGATAATATCTTGAGCTATTTGTTTACGTTCTTCAAGCTTCTTTTCTATCTTTCTTATTTTCTCTAGTTTCTTTGCTTCATATTCTTCAAGATCTTTATTAAGCTGCGCTTTATCAAAAGCTGCATAATCAGATTCTAGATAAATACTCTTGTTTTCTCCATTAGTAATTGCTATCGGATAATATTCACAACACCTCATTTTAGTATTATGATAATCGTTTGGAACAGCAACTACATTCCTAGGAGAGACCAAAACCTCGAGAATAACCCCTTCACTATATCCAAAACCATCTACATATTCCATTGAACCTACATGTAGGCCTGAAGAACAAGTTCTATTTGGATCATTATCACACTCTTCTCTCGGCATCCTAACAGGTTCGCCTACATTAACTACCATACCATGGTTTCCACTATGATAAGGTTTAAAGGACATGTTTTGAGAATACGTTTCCTCAATGAGTTCTCCTGTATCTTCATTATACTCCTTTACTACTATAGGTTCTCCAGTCTCCTTGTCATATTTTCTTTTAACTTGAACTGCTTTATAAGCAAGAAAATATCCCTTCTCAGTAATAGGATGGCCATTATGTTCTAAAAATGCAAACAACTGCTGTCTTGTTCCTTTATCAGGATTAAGTAACAGATGTTTCCAAAAATTAACTAATGCATTTACATTTAAGTTATTATCTATATAATCTAACAACTTTTTTACCATAAATTCAGGTATAGCATCAGATGTTCCTTTTAAGAACATTTGACTTGTACCATCAAATTCAAATCTCTTATCAGATCTATTGGTAATTCTAGCGGCAGGATCAACCATAGTAGTGATTAATTCCCAGCATCTAGCTCTTTCTTCTGTATCTCGGGTAGTATTATATTCATTAATATACCCAAGAAGAAGAGATTCGTCGACATTACCACGACGCATTGATAGATGCTTCCCATCCAGGAAAATATCTATTTTTTTAGCATTTATCTTACAAACTATATAAGACGTCAGACTTTGCATACTCTTGCTCATTGTTTTTGTTTTTAAAAGTTATAAAAATATTAAGCTCTTCATCAAAAATATTGACTAAAACTTTTTCATCTACTGTTTCATACCATGTATTAAACCAGATTTTCTTGACATTTGGCCAATCTTCCCTAGCTTCAAGTATAGGTACATTATCATAATAAGAACTTTTATGCGGATTATCTTTAACCCACTTCTTATATTCAGGAATAGAAGTAAACTCCATATCTTTTGCGTATTGTTCCCAAGAATATTCAGTAACAGAATTATTTCCTTTAATGAATTTTTCTTTAAAATGCGCATAAGCTTTACCCTTTATAGATTCTCGGGTAACTCCTTCAGGCTCAACAATAGTTTTGTTCAAGAAAGTTAGATATTCTCTAATTTTTTCAACAAAAACTTTATTCTGTTTAACCTTAATCAGATCAGGAATATAATTTAACAATTCTAATCCTTCAGAATACTTATTGAGTATTTTCTGTTTTTCAATTAATTCAGGAAGGATCAAAGATTCTTCACTGCACATACTGAAAATCTCTTCTTTAAATTCTTTTGTTAATTCAATTCTAGAATCTCTTTCATAAGACGCTGTAACAAAATCTGTAAGAGTAGCCCAATCATCATAAATCTCCTGATTATATCTAACAAATCCTTCTAAATACCTCCATTTATCATAATCCTTATCTAAAAGATAAGCAGTATAATACTGTTTTAATAGTATATGTTTTTCCATAAAAAAATCTTTTATATATATATGATTAGTAAAATACTTTTCTGCAGAAGCTGCTATTTTATAAACACGAATACTATGATCATTCATAAGATAGTTATGATTTCCTCGTTTACTTTCTTCCCCACTAGTTAATAATCCTCCTAGCTCCTTTAATAAAAGATCATGCTCAGAAAAACCATAAACTATAGTATCTTCCATATCTTCTATTTCTCCTATCTGATGTTCCGTTCCTGTGAAAGCAACTCTGCCTTCTACATTCCTTTCCCACGTTTTATGCGTATTTACTAATGTTTTTACAAACACTTTTTCTTCACGCTTTCTTCGATCTTGTTCAGATTCAAATAAACCTACATCCTCTTCTACATCCTTTTCTGTCATATCTAATGTAGTATAATCACGCATAACAGGAGAATTAATAAATAACTCTATAAAAGCTTCGTCTTTAAAAGCAGGTTTGCTATCAGAAGAAGAACCTGAAAATCTAGATTCATTTTTTACTTTAAAACGAAGAAAAGTTCCTGATACACTAGAATCATTTTTAATTATATAAAAATCTTTTTTTCTAGCATATGTTTCCTCTACATAGTAAATAGGCTCTCTAACAAAAGTACCATTCTCATCTTTTTTACTAAAATGAGTATCAAAAAATGTATTCCAATCATTAACTTTAGTATGAGCAAGTTTCTTACCTCCCACATACCGACTATCATTAGTAGTAGTAACTCTCTGAATTTCAATCCATTCAAATAATTTCTGAAAATCTAAGCCTTTTAAATCTACTTCTTCACCATTACTATCTATAAAAGATAGATCTATCATAGCGCTTTTTCCAGAAATGTAGGCTTTTTTACTAATAAGAGAATCCCCTCCTCTTCCATAGTAACTACCCGAAACCATTTTCTTAACATCACATGCTTTCCTTATAAATTTAAAAAGATCTTTTTCTTGTCTTAATTCCTCCTGAATTTGTTTAGAAAATACACTTTTAATCGTCGCAATCCTTTGTTGTATTAACAACTTAGTTTTTTCAGTATATCGGATATTTTCCCTACTTGGTACTAAATCTAACTCTCCTACCTCAAATCTTAATAAAGCTCCACAATATATCTCACTTCTTTCTATCAAATTCCAATTTATAGGATATTGTACATTACCTACTAAAATACCTGCAGTAGAAGTATTATCATCCATAATAACATTACTATCTGCATATATTATATTAGGCTCTATTATTGTACCACAATTTTCTTCAATTCCTTTATATACAATATTTTCAAAATACTGTAGCTGACTATTAATTGCTTCCCTAAATTTGTTTTTATCATAATCATCTTGTAAAGGAATAATAACATCAGTACCATTTAGTTCTTTTGTAGGCTTCTTGCTTACTAAATCCATACTAGGAACTGAAGAACCCCTATATAACATATAGGTATACTCTGTTCCATTATATTTAGTACGCACATAAAAAGTATCTGCATAAGAAAAAGGTGCTTTTGCTCCTATACCAAATCCTCCTATCTGGTAATTATTAGTACGTTTGGTAGAATTACCAAACTTGGTATAGATTTCTTTTACTCTCGCTTCAGAAAGTCCTATACCATGATCTCTAAATATAAAAATATTATCTACTCCTAGTAGACTATTTTTTGGAGTAAAAAGTAATTCAATTACTTGTTTTTTAGAAAACCATTTTTTATCATCTCCTTTATCTAAAGGAATTTTATCAGTCGCTTTTAATTCTCTTTCTCTATAAGCATCAATACAATTAGAAGTTGCCTCCCTAACGATTGAACCAATAGGATCAGAATATAAATTAATTAACGAATCCATTATAATAGCCTGCGCGGATTCATCAATAGCAAAATCAGTAGACTTCATCTGTCCTACTATTTGCTCAAAATCAGAATTTTTTTTCAATTCCATCTTCTATTATTTTTAAGGTTATTAATTTATTAACTATCTCTTTAGTATCTTCTATACTATTTCTTTGTCTGTAATCAGATATGTCTTTCATTTGATTGTTTCTTGTTTTAAAGTTTTGAAGAAAGATATAATGGAACCCATACTTCTTTCTTAATCGATTGGTTCCAGATACTCCCGCTAAATCAAAATCCTGTAATATATATATTTTATCAAAACGAGAATAAAGCTCATCCACTACCGTATTCTTGATAGAAGAGACCTCACTCTGTAATGCTAAACTATAATAGCCCAGGGTACGTAATACAATAACATCCTTCAATGCTTTAGTAATGATCAATGTGTTCCCTTTTTTAGGTAACTGATCCCATCCTTGAAGAATTGTTTTATTAGTATTACTCATCCACTTAAAACATTTTGTTGGTTCTAATGGGCGATATATTTTATATGTATATCGTCCGTCTTTAAAGAACAGATACGCATATGCAGGATTATTTCGATCGTATCTATATATAACACGGTCTCCTAAAAAGACCTTATTACAAGAAAAGATATTATAATATTTAAGCATTTCTACTGTTATACCATAAGACTCCCAATAAGTCTTATCTGCTATAGTAAAAGGTTGTGCTTTTATCCCTAAATCTTTTTTTTCAGGTAAAGCAATATATTTTGTATTTGTTTTGAACCCCTCCGTTTTAACAGAGATATTAGATCCATTGTATTTATTAGTATTGTAATCAAAACCAAGATTAAAATCATTATTGATCTTAATAAGAGTTTCGTAAAAAGATAATCCAAACATCTTTTTAACAAAATCAAAACATTGTCCCCCTTCTCCTGTTGCAAAATCAGTATATCTTAATTTGCCGCTTTTACTTTTATACACAGACCAGCTAGGAACATCATCTTTCCTAAAGGGACTGCTCATTGCTTTTCCTATACGGAAATCAAATCCCAAATAAAATGCAAAAATTTCATAATCAGATAATTCATCTGTAATCTTTTCTTTTGTTAGTATATTCTTAAATTCTTGTGCACTTTCTAAATCATACATACAAAAGCATTAAAAAAATACCCAGTTAGCCTGTACTTACTCTCACAGGCTAACCAGATATAATTAATTAAAATGGTAATGTCTCCTCTTCAGCTTTTTCAGTTGCTAAGACCTCTTGGCCATTAGTATTAGAAATAGCTGCAGGACTATCTGCAGTATCTTTTTCCATTTTATCAAAACTAGTAATTGATAGTTTTGTTGGAGATACGCTCATCCTTTCAATGAAAGGGACATACTTTGGAATAGCAACATAATTATTATAATTGTAGACCGTTTTTAGTCTTAATGTAATTTTGTTGTATCCTTTTAAATTAGCAAATAACTTAACTAACTTATCACATAGATCTTCAAAAGACTTTGCTTGTGGAAAATCCTTTTTGATAAATTTAGTAAGAATATGCTTGATCCTTTTAGTCTGATTCAACAATTTAGAATTAAAATTCTCATCGTCAGAATCTAAAGGCCATTCAAAATGTGAAACCTCGCTCCCATCTTCGGCAGCAAATACAAACTTCAAATAGTTGTTACCATTATTAGCTGTATCAGTAATCACATCTGTTAAAGTGACATTTTCAGTAATGCCCAGGGGAAATATTTTTATACTTCCTCCCTCACTATTCACATTATCGTTTAAATTATACATTTATAAACTTTTTTTTATTGTGTTAAATTAAAAATCAAAATTATCTTTTTCTTCTTCATGAGCCCATGCCTCTTCCTGAACAAAGTTATCTGCTTCAGTTGGTGGATGGTCTTCTGTTAAGTCTTGTTCCGCTACAGGAGTATTTTTTACTACCACAACTTCTTTCTCGCCTTTCCAGGTAACCTCATAAAAAGAAATTCCTTCAAACTCCTCATCCTCATGTGGAGTAAGTACAATATCAAGAGTAAATTTTTCAACTTTACCCTCACTAAACCGATTCCTCAATTCTCTAGAATGCCATCTAGAATTTAAAGAACCATTATCAGCTACTTTACATCCTTCAAGTACTTCTGTCTTATACATATATACTTTATTAGGATCAGATTCATCATCATAAGCAAATCCAACATACTTACAATCAAGTTTCCTTAACGCATAAGGAGATATTTTCATTGAGCCCTTTACAGGATCAACAGTAATTTGTGCCTTAGTATTAAGGTCTTCTTTTGAAACTCTAGTAATTTTTTTTCCTACTAATTTCATTCCTTTGTTTTTAAATAGTTAATAATATTAAACTTCTTGAAGCTCTTCTTCATGATTATATACATGAATTGCTTCTTTTACTAATTGCATGTCATTAGGAATTAAAAATTCTTCAAACATACCATCAGGAGATTTCGCGGTACTCGCACCATCACTTTGAGTTTCAAAATAGTAGTTACTACCATCTTCTCCTTTACTTTCTACTTTAGTATATAAAACAACTGTACTCATAGATTCAATACATATCTTATCCAATTGTTTTCCTGAAGTAGTCACTTTTTTGTATTGTACACCTGTATCAGTATAACCTTCTTCACTGTGACATAGTAAAAAGACAGTCATATCTTCAGGTAAAGAATCACTATTGACAAAACTAAGAAGATCATAGATGCCACCTGCTAGATTTGACCATTTATCAAATCCTTTAATGTTTCTATCTTTCATAACTCTATCAGTCATAACCCTATTAATAGTATCAATCACAACTGTATTTATATGAGGGAGCTTCTTTGGAAGCGCCTGTAATACATTGGTAATGGTACTAATATCAGATACTTTAGTATAGTTTTTATTATCAGCGCTATACCTCGCTTTCCATCCTTTAAATGGAAGTGGTTTACGATCAACATTGATCCAATACGTTTTTTTAGGATCTAAATTTTTACCCGACGTAGACTTTCCTGATCCTGATTTGCCTACTACTAGAACTAATTCCGCCATTTTTATTTATTTAATAATTAAAAAATTCATTTTTTTACTGGATATCCCAGCTCTTCTTTTATCTTATCCTCTTCCTTATGCCTCTTCTCCCAGTTATCTCCTCTAAGATCTACTCTATCTTCTTGAGCTTTCCTTCTACATCTTCCTATAGTTTCCCAAGAAGGCAATGTTCCCTTTTCCATATATTGAAGCATTTTATGTGCACTTATTTCAGACAAATTCTTATCTAAACAAATAGCTACTCCAAAATAGAGACGATAATCTGAATCCCGTGTTTCAGGATACTTGTCTAAAACCTTTACTACTAACGGTAGTACCTTTTTTATTTTAGCCATTATCATCAAAGTTTAAATCGGTATACAATCCTCTTTTTGAAGCAGGTACATAATCATCAACTCTATTATATTTCAGATTATTTATCATACGTGCTACCATAGGCTGTCCTTCCCGAATCTTTAGAAAATGCCAATAAAGCATTCCTTCTGTGGCCCATTGCTTTGTTCCATAAAACTCAATTCCCATCATAAAAGGATTATGAGATATCATAACCATATCTGAAAATTGATAAAGACCATCTCCTCCAAACAGATCCTTCTTTTTAGGAAACTGCTGAGAAGGATCACTTATTCTATCCCCATCTTCAATATACCTATTAAGCTGAGACAGAATAACAAAACTTATTTTCATAAACTTCTTCAACCTATTAAAAGTTGTCATAAGCTCAATCAAAACAAGTCTCTCGAGCTCGCCGCTCTTACCACTAACTAGTAGTGTGTGGTCCAATAAGACTACTATTCCTTTATCTTTATTAAAAGGCTCATCTCTAAACTTCATAATAGTATCTTCTATCTGTTTGACTGTACCAGGATTCTCTACATAATGTATATCAAGAGTAGCAATTTCTTTTCCTACTTTTAATACATCTTCGTATTCCTCATCTGATAATGTCTTTCCATAGACTCCACTATATAATTCTTGAACTGTTTTCTCTAGTTTATTAGAGAACTTCCTTCCTACTAAATTTCGAGCTAGCATTTCAAAATTAAAAGATAGCACTGCAAATTTTTCATCAGGGTTTAAAGCAAACAATTCAGTTTCTAACTGATTTAATATTGCTGTCTTTCCTGATCCCGACATTCCTGCTATTAAATGGATAGTTCTCCATTCAATTCCTCCCATAGATAATCTATTATATTTATCCCAGGGAGTTATTAAAGAACGGATCTTTCCTTTTCTTCGTCTATCTATATAGAGAGCCGAATCTCGAGTTGCCTCAAGGATATGCGCATAAGGTAAAGGTTTTGGACTTTTCTTTCTATATAAGTTCTTCTCCATACTTCTGTGCTTTACTGGTTTGGTTAGATAATTCTAATAAATATTCATATTTAGACCAAGCCTGTTTATTTATATAAGTAAGAAGCTCATGCATAAATGCCATAGAGCCTCCTTTTACCCGTGAAAATAACTCTGCCTTCAAACATTTCATAACATGTTCATGTCTGTTTTTAGCCGTTCTTTTCCCTAGATAGTTTTCATACTTCTTCTTACAAGTCAATGTTTCTTTAGCCGTAAGAGATAGAGGGCGCAATGATCTTGCTCCTCCTGTCTTATTAACTACTTTAATAGGATAAGTAGAAAAAAGTTCCCAAAAATAAGAATCCTGTATTCCAAAAAGTTTTTTAACTTCTGCATTATTTAAAACAATATCTCTTATTCCCTGCAGAGGAAAATCTTTTAACTTTTCTTCATTCCATTTCAATACATATTTCTTATTATGCAGATCTTCTATATCCCAAGTAAAAGTACTTTCGGTTAAATGGTCTTCGCCAAAAAAAGTTTGATAGTAAGTCTCTAAAGTATTATATCTTTTTTCATATAATAAATGAAGAATGACATATTGTGAAGCATTTAACTTGCTAGAAATAAGACTATCTACATTAATTTCAATAATCATATAATTTAATTTTCTTCTCCTGTTTACATAAACAAATATACGGAAAAGTTGATTACTAAACCAACTTTACCGTACTAAAATACTCCTATAACTTATTCTATTACAATAAGTTATGTAACTCCTACAGACCATCTATTAGCCCAACTTTTACCGTCTTTTTGTAGCTTTGCTTTAACAGAACCTTCGATTCTATTAAATTCTGCTATAGGTATTTTAAAAATCCTATGGCTGTACAAAGAACATAAATGTGGGTATACTTTATGACCGTCTATAGTTTCAAGATGGATTGTCGTATCAGAGGCATTTATTATTCTTCCTATTTCCAGGATACCTCCTTTAGCCATAACAATACAATCGCCTACAGTAATAGGCTCTCCTAATATATCTGTAATTTTATCTTTACCGTAATATATCATATCCAATCTTTTCCGTTCCAGGTAACATATCCATAATCAGCATCACTAAAAGTATCTCCTATTACAAGAGTTTCTTTATCAAACTGTCCATGAACATATATACCACATCCTAAATGTTCTGGTTCTCGTGTTTTCTTTCTTTCTTTTACTATCTTCTTTAAAGAGTCATTAGTTAAAGGCCAGCCTCTTTCTACTAGCACTGCAAATATTTCCTTCATTTTTCCCATACTATCGGTTTTTTACACCAATACGCTCCAGAAACTTCTGTTCATTAAAATTAGAATAATTCTCCTTTAGAGTTTTAGCTGCTTGTTTAGCTACCTCCTTTAGATTATTTTTATCTGTAATTCCCAGATCATTCTTAAGTATATCAGCAATTACAATGAAATCTTTTCTATTCATTTTCATTTGTCTTCATTTAAAGTAATACCTATTATTAATCCGAATGCATTCCCCTTTTTTCGTGCCGCTTCTATGTTAGAAGCATAGATAACTTTAGAGAGAGGATCTCCTTTTATGTTATCTCTAGTAACATATACTAATTTATATGCTTTTAACTGTAGCGACCTTTTGCCGCTTAATTTCTTTAATTTACCGTACATACTATCTTTTTTTCATTCTATATCATTTAAATTGTCTATAAATTCAACTTCATAACCCGTTTGAGAACTATTTAGCCACTTTTCTTCCTGAGAGTCTTTAATAAACAAACGTATTATTATAGCTTGTTTACCTTCTTCCCATCTAACAGACCGTCCTAATCTTTGGATCCAATCTTTTGATTTACTTGTACCACTCGCAATAATTGCAAGAGATATTTTAGGAACATCGACTCCCTCATTTAATGCTTTAGCAGCAGATATACGTGTTACTTTAGTTCTTCCATCATTAAGACGTTTAAAATTCGCTTTCTTTTGCGTCTTTGTCATCTTAGAATGGAAGCTTACACATACATCTCCAAGCTCCTCTGTTATTTTATCTGCAAATTCTATAGTTTGAGAGAATACAATTCCCATTCTATCAGAGTATTTATCAGACAAAAGTTTGATAACTCCTAATTTGTTCATAGCATTATAAAGTATATTCTTCCTAGCAGTCATCGCATTCTTACATTTGTAAGGAAGGCTCATAACATCTCCGCTAGCAGGAATTCCTTTATTGCTTAAATGATCTAAATATTTGCCCTTATTCAAACATTGGAACATTAAGTTAATGTCCCTATTAAATAGAGGAAATACTTTTCTAAATAAAGCATCAGATTTAATATAATCAGTTTTTTCTGAATCTGTAAGATCTAATCCTACATTATAAATTTTAAAAGGACTGATTAATCCTTTATCGAGCGCATCATTAGTAGTCATTGTGTCTATAATGGGTGCAATCGTATTTAATACTTCCAATTTATCTTCAGGTATCTTAGCGCTTAATCCTAAGATAGCACTACATGTATTATGAACAAAGAATTTAAAGTATTGCGGGGTTATATAATTGTGCACTTCATCTGCTATTACAAGATCATAATGTTGATCTTCATATTTCCACGCAGTTTGTATACACACCATCTCTACATAGTTTTTAAATATGTCTAAATGGCCCCACTTCTTAAATTCATTCTTCCATACTTGATCCCTGATAGTTTCAGTAGGAGTTATTATTAATATTCTAGGAGCAATAGACTCCTCATTGTCAAATGTGTTGACAAATTCAGGTACGTCAGCAGTGACAATATGAGATGCGGCTATCACACCACATCTCGTTTTGCCGACACCAGTTGCATACTGCAAGGTGCCTTTTCGACCACTTGACCACCACTTATTCAAACCCGATCGTTGAACTTGATCTTTAGCCGTATCTCCCATTACGTTAATTCATAGTGTTCGTGAAAAAACTCATGAAGTTTAACTTGTCTGTCCATCACTTCTGATGGATGAGATATTTTTAAAGCTTCAGTACAAGCATTATATAAAGACCACGCAGTTCTATCTGCCCATGGGTGATCTCGTATAACATCAGTACGTCCTCCTTCTTTCCACTCTCGAGCAGCCACATTTAACTGATTAGATGCTAATATATTTTCATTAACAAATAATTCTCCTAATACATGTGCAGCATTTGTGTCATTAATAGTAATATCACTCAATGCTTGGCTAGCATCCATCAGAGTCTCAAAGTTTTCTCCAACTGCTTGAATACCTTCTTCAATAATCATATCAAGATCCTCCCATACTTTACTAGTATGCTTTCTTAACTTGACTACATCTCCTACAAACATTAGATTATCACATACAATAATACTTGCTCCACTGCAGATACCTACAGCTAGAGATTTATTGTAAGAATTTCTAATTCCTATTGAGATATTTGCATCTTCTGATAGCGATGTTTTAAAATCTAAATGCGCGAACATTTGATTACCTCCTCCTGCTATCCTGAATCCAGCGCCAGTAGGAACTCCATAGTTAGGTTTAGCAATACTAATTACCTTATCTATTAAGTCTTGATGGCCTACGGGTTCATAGGATTGTGTTTTAACAGGTAATTCATAATTACCTAAATCTTTGTATTTTACGTCTATAACTTGTCTCATTTTTTAAATGGGTTTAACTATTAATTTTATAATACCAGCATCGATACACTCTAATATAAAAGCCTTTTTAACTTCATAATCTAGAGTATTCCATTTTGCTAATTGTTGTGGATCGAGTTCCTCTTCTACTTTGATTATCCATTTGTCAAACCAATGTTCATTAAGAGTAGATTCTAATCCTTTGCGGCATTTAAGACAGAGGCTAACCTCGCCTCCATCTTCCCGTGTCCGAGGAGCACGTGCACCACATCCAGAACATCTTTTATTCTTTCTTTTGTCCATAATATACTTATTTGCACCATTTCTCCGAAATAGTGTACTCTACTTCCATCTTTATGGAATCTATTATCTCCGCTCCTGCTTCCTCCATAAGCTCACTTTGTATTACAGCCCATTCCTGGGCTCTTTCAGCAACAACTTCTACTCCTATCTCATCATGGACCTGTGTAATTAAATACCCAGGAAAATCATGCTTTTTGATATATTCTCGGATCTTTACCATTGCAGATTTAATCATATCTGCGCCAGTTCCTTGAATAGGAGTATTTTTAGATGCTCTTTCAATACGACCTAACGTTTTGAATCCTTCAGTATCGGCTTTTAAATTAGGAGACCAATCTCCAAACCAACGCTTCCTTCTATAAGGAGCGTAAGTACAGATGAATCCATATTGTTTGCCGAACCTACCTAAGAGTTCTAAAAAATGCTTTATTTTAGGAAAAGCCGTAAAGTATTTCCTAATAAGCTTGTCAGCTTGTTGAACAGGTATTTTGAGAGTATCAGACAACTTAAATTTACTCATGCCATAGGCAAGACCAAAGTTAATTGTCTTTACATTAGTTCGAAGTTTTTTATGTTTGCTACAATTGCATTTCTGCTTATTGTGCAAATAGAATGCACAGTCCTTTTCGGCTGCATTCTTCCATTCTTCACCATAAACCAATTCAGCGCAGACAGAATGTAAATCTTGCTTTGCTTCAATACATTTTATCCATACAGGATCTTTTGATCCCGCTGCTATAATACGCAGTTCTTGCCCGCTATAATCCACAGACACTATCTTATACCCCTCACGAGCATGAAAACAGTTTCTAAATGTATTATCCGCAGGAATATTCTGCATATTTGGTTTGCGATCCCTCTTCGAACCAGAGGATACTCTCCCAGTATTTAATATTTGCCAGAAAGAAGTTCTTACCTTGCCGTCATCTGATATATACTTTACAAAAGATTTTCCATAAGTAGAAATAATCTTTTGCTTCACTTTATATTGTATATATTTATCGACTAGCGGGTAATCTCTTCTATATTTAGATAGCTCAAATGCATTGACCTTCTCTAAATCTAGCCCATAATCACTAAATACTGCTAATACCTGCTTAGGACTCGACCACAGTACATCGACTTTTCGCAATTCCTCTACAGGGGTAAATAAATTTCCTTGAATACTCTTCTTCATATGATTGCCTAGTGATTCAGTCTGAATAATTATATTATCCAGCTCCTTCTCGTACTTCTCTAGTGCGATCTCATGGCTTTGTGCATTAGCTATCCATTTGTCTTTATCGAATTCCATGCCATTATATTCGATATCTGCAAATGCTAATGCGGCGCCGTTCTCTAGATCAACGAGAGGGCCTAGATCATTTTCTACGATTTGATCTAGTTGCGCTCTTCGGATTATATCCAGATACTTCACATCATTGGCTCCATATACAATTTGCGTTTCTGTAAACGGAGTACTCTCAAGGTCAATAAATTTATTTCGCTCTTCTTTATCTAAAGTGATATTAAGGTATTTTTTAGTCACACCTAACAAACTAGTATCTATGCCTTCTCGGCCACAGTTAAGTATGCTTTCTACCAATTTAGTATCATAAATACATTCTAATTCGATATTTGCCCATTTCTTTATAAATTTGTAATCAAATTTAACATGGTGCAATAACTTTAGAATGTTCTTAGATTCAAGAACTTCCCTAAAAGGTTCTATGCTTATATGTCGTGTATCAATAACAAACTGCTCCTTATCATCCCCTATTTGAAACATTATTAGTTTCTTAGTAAGGAAATCAAGGCCTTCAGTTTCTGTATCGACTCCTAGAATATCTGCTTTTAGACAGTATTCTACAGCTTCTTCAATTGTTGTTGTTGTTGTTATGTTGCTTTGTTTCGGAATAGAGCTTAACTGATTACTCATGTAATGTATCATGCTCTTATTTTAATGCATCAGGGTGATTTTCATCTATTGTCTCGGCAAATCCTATACAGACTGCCATTACAAAAAAAGAGAAAAAACCTCCCATTACTGCAATTGATAAAAAAGTTTCTATTATTTCCATAATATTGTTTTTATTCTCCTGAACTACCAAATCCTGCCATGGCTCTTACTGTTTCAGGAAGTTCGTTAACGATTTTAAAAGTTACTTGTGGATAAGGTACGATCAAGATTTGCGCTATTCTGTCTCCAGTTTTATATCTACGCATTGCCCAAACATCTCCTCCACTCGATTTAAATTTACAGATTATCTCTCCTCTGTAATTACTGTCTATTATTCCAACAGAATTACATAAAGATAAACCATATTTAGAAATAGAGCTACGCGGAAATAATAATCCTACATATCCTTCAGGAATTGCCATGCTTATTCCTGTTCCATATTCAAATATAAGCCCATTTTCTTTATTTTTCACAACTTTTAGGCTAACAGCTGTTAAATCCATGCCCGCATCTCCTTCGTATGAATACGCAGGCAGCTTTGCATTGTCAGTTAATATTTGTATCTCTATATCCATACACTATTTTATTAAATTGATATTTTAAATGTTCATTAAAAAATAACTCTACTTCTTTTTCAGGGTATCTCCTGGCAGCAATAGTTACTAAATTATTGGCTGATAAGAGTTGCTCAAATGTAGAACAACTCTTAATAACCCTCATTACTTTATCTATATCCTGCTCTATATTCATATGATTTCACATAATCCTCCAGCACAAGCTAGTTCTGCATTTTGCTCTGTCATATCATCTTCCTCTATTATTTGAGTAAGATCTATATTCTTTAGCTTATCATATCTTGCATAAAACTCATCTTCATCTATCTCCTCAAAAGGAGCTTGTTTGTAAGTTCCTCCATCATAGGGAAGTACAGACAGTCCATTATAACAATCCTTATTTTCCCACATAAACTCACCTACATCTTCCCACTCATCTTCTTGAATAGAAATAGTAGCAGATACATTATTGGTATTATCTCCTCTAACATGCCCTGCTCTTACCCATTCTTTGTTAAATTTAACAACTCTTTCTAACATATCTATAGCAGTTTCTTTCTCTCTTGTTATAGAATCTATAGAAGTTGTTTGTGGAATCTCTGCAACAGCAGAATTAGGCAATAAATGATAATCAGATACTAATTCAGGATGATTTGCTATTAAATATTTATATAAAGGCTCATCCTTGGTCATTTGCATTCTACGTATATAATACTGAGAATACCACGCATGTATACCAGATGAAGTACCTAATACACAGCTAGTAGTTCCTGATGGTTTAACAGTAGTAAGCCTAGCAGCGGTATTTATTTTAATATCTTCTGCTATTTTTGCATTCAT
>TARA_R110002020_G_scaffold461257_1_pt1 | contig 22880 bp, 17 predicted proteins | sample TARA_R110002020 | Tara Oceans TARA_R110002020 (sample SAMEA4396489) | marine metagenome | biome: Westerlies Biome; feature: [MES] marine water layer (ENVO:01000295) within the mesopelagic zone...; material: water (ENVO:00002006), including particulate matter (ENVO:01000060) such...
CTGAGGGCGGACAATGGCGTCACATGCTCCCCTCGCAGCAGTATGCTGTGCAATCGCCTGCCGGGCAAAGGATGAGCCGGTCGCGCAATGTCTGGGACAACGCTGCAGCGGAAAGCTTCTTCTCATCGCTCAAAACCGAACGTGTGCGGCGCAAAATCTACCGGACCCGCGATCAAGCCCGTGCGGATGTGTTCGATTACATCAAGCGTTTCTACAATCCGACACGTACCTCACCCGACCATAGGATATCCGCGCCCTATGCGATGCGAGGAGAGAGCGATGAAAGCTTAAATTGCCGTCCACGAAACCGGCAGCAGCTCACCCTGCCCTGTGCTGCAATCGATCGTTGTATTGGGGAACTCGACCGCAGCCAGAGCAGGCATCGGCCTCAAGCGGGTGGAATATCGCGCAAAGGGGATTAGGTGTGATCCATACCGAAAAGGAGTACTATTATGACTGATCGCAAGACACTTTTCATAACCGGCGCGTCCAGTGGCATCGGAGCCGCCACCGCGCGTGCTGCGGTGACCGCAGGCTGGAATGTCGGGCTGATGGCCCGGTCCGAAGACAAGCTCGCGGAACTGCACACCGAACTGGGTGACGCGAGCCTCGTTGTGTCCGGAGACGCCACCGACCTTGCGGCGCAGCAAGACGCCATCGCTGCCACGGCCAAGCATTTCGGGGGGTTGCACGGCGCTTTTGCCAATGCGGGTACAGGCCTCGACACACCAGGGACCGAGAACGGCGATCCGGAGGAGTGGCGCAAGTTGATCGACCTGAACATCATGGCGCTGCTCTACACCGTGAAGGCGAGCCTGCCAGAGTTGCGCAAAACACGCGGCCACCTTGTGCTGACCGGTTCTGTTGCGGGCAAGGTGCATATCCCGGGCTCCATCTATGGCGCGTCCAAATGGTTTGTGCATGGCTACGGCGGGAATATGGCAGAGGAAATGCGCGAATGGGGTGGGCGCTGTACCGTGATCGCGCCAGGTATGGTCGACACGGCGTTCTTTTCCGAACCCAAGCCGGACAAGCTTAAGCCCGAGGATGTAGCAAATGCAGTGATGTTTGCATTGGGCCAGCCGGAGCGGTCAAACATTCCGGAAGTGACCGTCATGCCGACCGGCTAAAGAGTACAACCCCGCCATGGCCTGGAGTGTCAGGCGGGGCCACTGCTCTCTCTTCGGGATGGTAGTTCGTTTTTCCGCTTCGGCCGGCGCGAGCGCGCTTGAGCTACAATAACGGTAAACGCCCACTGACCTGTACAGTATTTTGGACCGCTTGATGTGGTGGTTCCACAGTTCCCCAAACCCGTCACTTCGCGACGACTATTTCCACAAAATGCACCTTGTGTCTTGGATGCCCCCAACCATACCAAATCTATGTGTCGGCTGCTGTTCGCAATCGAGAATTTGGTACGATTTCGGAAATCACTCATATCTAGCCGGCCTGTTGAGCGGCTCGCGGGCCATGGCCTTGATGGGGTCACACACGCGCCGTGATCTCATTGCCGGCAAGGTCCACGATGACCATTTGATCTGTCAGACTCTGGGGGCGTATTTTTTACGTTCCATGCTATCCTCTCGATCGCGAACTCCTTCGTGACCGTGGAAGGCGTCAGATTACTTCCATGACCGCGTCTTTTGGCGTGTCAAACCGGGTGACATACGCGCAACCGCTTCGGTCAGCCACAGGCCGAAACTGAAGTCCGACCATCGATGTTGGCGCATCATGGTCACTTTTTGCCGCCCGCACGAACATCATCCTCAGACAGCGGTTTGCCGCGTTTGGTGATCCTGCCGAGAATGATGCTGTCTTGTCGGGGCATGAGGCCAACCCGTCCCGCGAAATCGCGGCCCCGGTCGAATGTTTCGCCTTTGCCGACGGCCGCGACCATCGACGTCGAGATCATCGGGCCGATGCCGGGTATCATTATGATGTTGGGTCAGTTCTCTTCGGTGCGGCTGGTCTGTTCGATCTCGCCGGAGGCATCTTCGATTTGTTTGTCCAGTCATCGACCCGATCAGAATGCCGCGCATTGGAAGCAATATCTCATACCTTCGCTGGTCGAAGGTTGTCTCGAAGGAATTCTGCGGTGCGCACAGCCCCGACCTGACGGTGATGCCCTTTTCGATCAGCACAGCCCGGATCTGGTTGGTGGTGGCGGTGCGCCGCGAAACCAGTCATGCCCGAACCCGATGCAGGGACTGAAGGTCGAGCCGATCATGATTTTTCTCCGAGACGGTTCAAAGATCGGACCGCAGCGCGGCATTTGCGATCGCCTCGGCGTCATCATCATCGTTCTTCTGGCGCATGTTGAACGGCTTTACGTAAATCGCCGGTAAGATCCGCGGCTAGACCCCAATGCTCCGCAGCGTTCGGCTGACAAAATAGGCGCTGAGGCAAGCCTCCATTCCCACGATGCAACCTGGGAGCTACCCAAGGGTGGCATTCGGAGCCAAGCGCTTGATCTGCTTTCGTAAGACCAACTGGCCGGACCGGTCGAACCCCAGCAGTCGATCTGTGCAAGGCCCGCTCAGGTGGCCACGATACGCCAAGATAGATGCATAATCCTAACTCCCAGTAACGCTTCTATGCCATCACGCGCTCCAGCCAGCCGACAATTTTTTCATTCTCATCGCTCGGTATGGAGCTGCAAGGATAACAAGTCTCACTTAGGTTTATCGTGCGCAGGCCAACGCAATACGGACCCCTGTTTGTGCGGCTGCCTACATTTCTGTCTTGCCCCCAAGACGGCCACAACGCTTTTTCGAGAGGCCCTCTTAAGCAGGTCATTTTGCATGCTCCTTCAGTACATGTCTTCGCACGCCGCCAGTTCCGTTCGGCGATGCAAGTCATCTCGGCGATCAAAGGGGTACGGTTCAGAATCGGGCAGAAATTCGCCGCTTGCTTCAACAAGCCCTTGATCTGTGCGTCCCCTGTATCATGCGGTCTTCAGCCACACTCCTCCCGGATATCTTACCAAAAAATGCTACTTTTGATCGCCACTAATCTTAGGGAGGAACACCCTGAAGCTACAGCATTCTGCCCAGCATCCACAGCCCCATCCCAAGCATCATCAGGTTCTCGGTCAAGGAAATGAACCCCAGCGGCACGTTGCTATCACCGCCTACGCAGGCGCACTTCAGTTCCCGTTTGTCGATGTAAACAGCCTTGATCACCGATACGGCACCAATGCCCCCGATGATGATCGCCACCGGCGCGGCGATCCACAGCAGCGCGCCTGCGGTCATGGCGATTCCGGCGAATGCTTCACCAAACGGATAGACTTTGCCGTAAGGAACCCAGCGTTTTGCAAGCAGGTCGTAGTTCAAAAACATGGTGGAAAAGCTCTCGATGTCCTGCAGCTTTTGCACTGCGAGAAAACACATCGAGATGGAGATGAACCAGACGAAAGCTTGCACCGTGACAATACTTTGGAAGCTATACCAAGACAGGCCAAGTGCCATAAGGAACGCGACCGCAAAGATTGCGATTACGGGCTGGTAGGAGGTATCGGACTGCTCGTCCTTGGGCTTGTCGAGGCCGAAGTGGATGCGTAGGGCTTCATATCCGCCGATCCGTTCGCCGTTTATAAACGTCTGCGGCGTGGTCGCTACGTCATGCTTTTCCATAAACGCATCGGTTTGATCCCGGGTCGCCAGATGGTGGTCTTCGACTTCATATCCCTGCCGCTCCAACAGGTCCTGTGATTTCAGACCATAGGGACAAGTGTGGTCTGGTATGACCATCCGGTAAAGTTCTGCGGTTTTCGTGTTTTGATCTTTGGGCATGTCAGTTTCCTTCACTTGCCGTCGATTTCAGGTGTCGCAGTCGGGCCGCCCTCAAGGTCGGTGATCAGCGCCTTCATTTCCGCAATCTCCAACCGTTGCGCTTCGATGATATCGTTAGCCAGCTTACGCACACGCGGGTCGGAGATGTTGGCCCGCTCGGACGTCAGGATCGCGATGGAATGGTGCGGGATCATGGCGCGCATCCAGGAGGTGTCGTCGACAGTTGTCTGACTGCGCACCAGAAACAATGAACCTGCAAAGATTGCTACGCTCCCGATGAGGATAGCGATGTTAGCGCTGCGGTTGGTGTACATGCCCAGCATGAAGGCGAGCATGATCACTGCCATCACCGCCCCCATATAGAGCGCCATGTAGCTGCGCGTTTCGCTGAAAAATACGTGGTCCAGCGCGTAGGTGTTGAGATACATCAAGCCATACATCACGACGGTCGACGTGATGATCATCGCGAAAAAACGCCAATAAGACATGGGAATACCTCCAGATTAACTGCGTGTTATGGGGAAAACCCCGCTCCAGCGCTGGAGGGTTCCAAAATTAAGTCGGAAATTTCTCGAGTTTGTTCAGGATTGGACAATCAGGGCGCCCGTCACCGGCGCATTCACGCACCAGATGGGACAGCGTATCGCGAATGGCGGCGAGGTCCGCGATCTTGCTCTCGATCTGGGCCAGATGCTCTTGGGCGATGGCGCGCACGTCAGCGCTTGCGCGGTCCTGATCGTCCCACAGCGCCAGCAGATTGCGGCAATCCTCGATGGTGAACCCCAGCGCGCGCGCGCGGCCCAGAAACGCCAGCTTGTGCATATCGGTGTCGCGGAAACTGCGATAGCCGTTCGTGTCGCGCAGTGGCGTAATCAGACCAATATCCTCGTAGTAGCGGATCGTTTTGGGTGGCAATCCCGCCTTCTTGGCTACTTCACCGATATTCATGGGGTGTCTCCTATTCCGCTGCTGCTGGCACGAATTTGCGGCGTTCGGCACCTGTTGACCGGCTCTCAGAGAGCGCAGGCGCGATCCAGCGCAAACGCAGCGCGTTGGAGAGCACAAATACACTCGACAGCGCCATCGCCCCCGCTGCCAGTGCAGGCGACAACATCAGCCCGAACAGGGGATAAAACGCGCCAGCAGCGACTGGGATCAGCAGGGCGTTATACCCGAACGCCCAGAACAGGTTTTGATGGATATTGCGCATCGTTCTTCGGCTGATGTGCAAGGCGTTGACGACGCCCTTCAAATCGCCAGACATCAGTACCACATCCGCTGCCTCGATCGCAACATCCGTGCCAGTGCCGATCGCCACGCCAACATCCGCACGGGCCAAAGCGGGCGCATCGTTGATACCGTCCCCGACGAATGCGACCTTGCGCTCTCCTGCCTGAAGCTTTTGGATCGCAGCTACCTTACCCTCTGGCAACACTTCGGACACAACCGTATCAATGCCAAGTGTGCCCGCAATCGCATTGGCTGTCGCGTGATTGTCACCGGTGATCATGGCGACCTTGAGACCCAAGGCGTGAAGCGCGGCAATAGCCTCGGCTGTGCTGGGTTTGATCGGGTCCGATACTGCGATGACGGCGGCAAGGCGTCCGTCGATGGCGGCATAGAGCGGCGTCTTGCCCGCCTGCCCCAACGCTGCTCCGGCGCCTGCAACGCCGTCGAGCGCAATACCTTCGCGGACCATAAAGCGGTCGGCCCCGACAAGAACTTTGCGCCCCTCTATGACGGCGCTAACCCCGTAGCCCGTGACGGAGTTGAACTCTTCGACGGGTGCAAGGGACAGTCCGTCCCGCTCGGCGCGCCGAACGATTGCCACCGCAATCGGATGCTCCGATGTGGCCTCCACTGACGCAACCAGCCGCAAAACATCGGCTTCCTCGAATCCGTCCGTCACTGTCAAATCGGTCAGTTCGGGGCGGCCCTGTGTCAATGTGCCGGTCTTGTCCAAAGCAACTGTCTGCACGTTGCTGAGCGATTGCAGGGCATCGCCGCGCCGGAACAGCACGCCCAGTTCGGCCGCGCGCCCCGTGCCCACCATGATCGACGTGGGCGCGGCGAGACCCATCGCGCAAGGACAGGCGATGATCAGAACCGCCACCGCAGCGACCAATGCGAAGCTGAGCGCCGGATCGGAGCCGACCACTAACCACGTTAGAAACGTCACCACCGCCACTGCCATCACCGCAGGCACGAACCATAGCGTGATCCGGTTGACCAAATCCTGAATGGGCAGCTTGGCCCCCTGTGCCTCTTCGACCATGCGGATGATCTGAGCCAGCATCGTATCGCTGCCAACGGCTGTCGCGCGGAAAACCAGCGCGCCGGTTCCGTTCACAGTGCCGCCCACCACACCCGCGCCCTCGGATTTCTCGGCAGGCACAGGTTCGCCCGTGATCATGCTTTCATCTACGTAAGACACGCCCTTGACCACGGTTCCGTCCAGAGCAATTTTCTCGCCCGGCCGAACCTGCACCAGATCACCGACAACGATCTCATCCACAGGCAGCTCAATCACTTCGCCGCCCCGCTGCACATGGGCGGTCTTTGCCTTGAGGCCGACCAGCTTGGCAATAGCCTGCCCCGTGCGTCCCTTCGCCCGTGCCTCAAGAAACCGTCCCAGCAAAATGAGGGTAACGATGACCGCTGCTGCCTCGAAATAGACAACGCGTGTGCCAGCAGGCAAAAGCGATGGTGCGAAAAGTGCGACAGTGGAGAACCCCCAAGCGGCGGAGGAGCCAAGCGCGACGAGCGAGTTCATATCGGGCGCGCCTTTGAACAATGCGGGGAAGCCTTTGAGGTAGAAATCCCGTCCGGGCCACGCCAGAACGATGCTCGTCAGGACAAACTGGATGCCCCAGTTGAGCCCCATGCCCAGCGTGTTCATGATCCAGTGATGCAGCGCGGGGACCAGGTGGCTGCCCATCTCAAGAATGAACACAGGCATCGTCAAAATCGCCGCAACCAGCGTCATGGTTTTGAGATGTGACGCCTCTGCTGCCTTGCGCTCTTGGGTAACATCAACGCTGCCCTGATCCGTGATCATACTCGCAGGATAACCCGCGGCAGTTGCTGCCTGCGCAATCGATGCAGCCGAGACGCCAACTGCTTGAACGGTCGCCTCTTCTTGCGGCAGATTCACCGATGCGGAAACCACACCCGGAACGGCTGCAAGGGCGCGCTCGACACGTCCGACGCAGGACGCACAGGACATATTCTGGATAGAGAAGCGGAACGTTTGCAACTCGGCCGGATACCCTGCGATATCGAGTGCTGTAGCGACTGAATCCATATCAAAATTATCGCCGACCACCACAGTGGCAGTCTCGGCGGCGAGGTTGACTGTGGCCTCTTGCACCCCCGGCACGGCAAGCAGTGCCTTTTCAACGCGACCCACACAAGAGCCGCAGTTCATCTCGCGGACGTTGAAGGTGACTGAATGTTCGCTGCTCATCATGAGACTCCTGATCTGGCTCGATCAAGAGATAGGGCTTCCAGTAGATGGAAGGTCAAGAGGCAATGCCAGTTTGATGCGGGGTCATACGCAATTACTTTCACGCAGGATGCCCACACCCCATTCTCATCAATAATACAGGTTTCTGCTTGGCTCAATATCGCGCTCCCGCGCGGGCTAGGTCGATTGGATATTGGCGAAGATGTTCCAGACGCCCTCGTCCGGGACCACACGCTCATCTCATCGCTGGTCACATCTCAAAAGCACTCTGCTTTTGATGAGAAGTGGTACGCAGATAATGGTCGTCCACAAAAGTATAATCTCGAAGAGCCACGAGGCCAGCGGAAAAGACCGTGAAAGAGACTAGAGGGCCGAGACGGGAGGCAAACAGCTGTGGGGCGGGTTTGGTTGAAAAGACGCTAGAACTGTGCGGTTTGCCGATAACCTCCCAGCAAGTAAACCCTCCGGCTTGTTGACGCCACATCTGTCCAACGCGCGCCTTGCCTTGCCCGCGATTTGATAGCCCAGAAGTGTCAGCGATACAAAAGCACGGGAATCTTCACTGTCTGGATCATTGTCGTGGTCGTCGATCCGATAATGAGATTCCTGATCCTACTGTGCCCGTAAGCGCCCATAACCAGCAGGTTGAAGCCTTCTTCCGCGACGAGATGACCGAGTACCTCCTCGGGTTCGCCCGAGGCCGTGCGAGGTATTGCAGTAATGCTTGCGGCACGAAGCTTTGCGACCGCTTCATCGGCAGCGGTCTTTGCCTTGGTTTCATCTTGTCCGACACACAGGACACAGACTTCAAGATCTTCGAAAACCGGGCTTGTCGACATACGCTCGATGGCGGCCTTGGCACTGGAACTGCCATCATAGGCCACAAGAACCTTGGAAATCGGGCGAAACTCTCGTGATGCAACGAAAACCGGCACTTTCGACGTGCGCACGATCCGCTCCAGGTTCGAGCCAAGATGACCCGAGGCGAACTCCGACCCTTCGCCGCGTTTGCCGATGGTGATTGCACGGATATCGCTTTCCACCTCGCGCAGAGCATCCAGAAGGTCACCCTTGCGCAACCGGAGATTGACGGCTGGAACCCCGTCCTGCTCCAGGATGGCTTTCGCATCATCCAGAATTGCGTGACCTTTGGCCTGAGCAAGCTTCGCCCGCTGTTCATCGAGAGATGAAAGCTCCTTGAGCAGTGCCGAACGGGCTCCGAGCCGCAACGTACCCGAAAAATCCGTGGATACCGCCCCTTCACGGCGGCCGAGCACATGCATCGCCTCTACGCCGGCATTCAATTTCTTCGCAATCCAGGCTGTGTGGTGGCAGACGCTCTCGGAATAGGCCGAGCCGTCCAGCAGCGCGAGTATCTTGTCCATGTCGTTCCTCCCTCAGTGTCCCATCAACTTGTCCATCGCTCCGGGCTTGTCATGAATGGCAAGACTGTCGACGATGGTTTCCGACGCCTTGTTCATGCCGATAACCTCTACATCCGCGCCTTCACGGCGCAATTTGAGGATCGCCATGTCCAACGCCTGAACGGAACTGATATCCCAGATATGAGCCCGGCTAACATCAATAATGACACGGTCGAGCGCTTCGCGAAAATCGAAAGCATCCGCAAAATCCTCGGCAGAGCCGTAGAACAGCTGCCCCTCAAGAACATATGTCCGCTCACGCCCGTCCGCAGACAGGGTGGAAGAGACGCGGAACAGTTGCGCAATTTTTGCGGCAAAGAAGATGCCTGACAAAAGCACGCCAACCAGAACACCAATAGCAAGGTTGTGGGTATAGACCACAGTGGCCACCGTCGCGATCATCACGATGGAGGAGGACCGTGGATGCACCCTCAGATCCTTGATGGATGACCACGAGAAGGTGCCGATGGAGACCATGATCATGATCGCGACCAGCGCGGGCATCGGGATGCGCGCCACCAGATCGCCCAGACCAACAACAAGGATCAGCAGGACCACACCCGCCGTGAAGGCCGAAAGACGCCCCCGCCCGCCGGATTTCACGTTGATGATTGACTGGCCGATCATGGCGCAGCCGGCCATGCCGCCGATGAACCCCGTCGCCGTATTGGCAATGCCCTGGCCAATGCACTCTTGGTTCCTGCTGGATTTGGTGTCGGTCAGGTCATCGACGATGTTCTGGGTCATCAGGCTTTCCAGCAGGCCGACAACGGCAACGGCTACAGAATACGGAAAGATGATGACCAGCGTTTCGAACGTGAACGGGATTTGCGGGATGAGAAACATGGGCAGCGTATCAGGCAATTCGCCCATATCGCCAACCGTCCGGACATCCCACCCGAAGGCCACGACAAGCACAGTGAGGACGATGATCGTCACGAGGGGCGAGGGCACCGCCTTGGTGAGCCGGGGGAAGAGATAGATGATGGCCAACCCCGCTGCGGTCAGCACATAGGTCAGCCATGTGACACCGGGATTTCCAAAGTTCAGTTCTGGCAACTGCGCCATGAAGATGAGGATGGCCAGTGCATTCACAAAGCCCGTCATGACGGATTTTGAGACGTAGCGCATGAAACGGCCAAGCTTTAGCACCCCCGCGCCGATTTGTATCAACCCGGCCAGAACGGTGGCGGCAAGCAGATACTCAAGCCCGTGTTCGCGAACGAGGGTCACCATCAGCACGGCAGTTGCCGCGGTGGCCGCAGATATCATCCCGGGGCGCCCCCCCGTGAACGCGATCAGTACTGCGATCGAGAATGAGGCATAGAGCCCGACTTTGGGGTCCACGCCCGCGATGATAGAAAAGGCAATAGCTTCTGGAATAAGTGCCAGAGCAACAACGAGGCCAGCCAGAAGATCGCCGCGAATGTTGCCGAACCATTGCTGCCGGTAGTCAGAGAAAGAAATCATGATCAGTCCAATACCATGTGTCGGCGTGTCTTTCGAAAGACGATCCGGTGGTGTCGTTTGGTATTATCTTAGGGGTTGTCTGGCGGATAAGCGGCCAGAAGAGCCACCCGGTGTCGCACCGGGTCCTAACGTATTATGGCAACCGTAAACTTGATTCTTCCGAAAATCGCAAGTCATAAAGACCCGCAGTATTTGATAGGGACTGCCAACGTCCTGAAAAGACAGAGTGCCACAGCCTGAGACCCGCGAGCTGTCTTGCAGCACCTGCCGAAACGCGTCCGGGACGCCTGTTCGCCGCTTGTACATATCTAAAAGCCGAAGCGCAGAAAAGCGCGTCGACTCTTCAGATCCTCGACTTTATTGCGTCCAAGCCTCCGCCTGATCATCGTCATTGCGCCATGCATTGAACCAGAAAACCCCTATGGAGTGTCATCCGCTCCCTCCCCTATGGGTCAGTCCACTGATGCCTTGATTTGCTCACCCACCAGATGACAGGCTGCCGCGCCTGTGGGTGTCGCCCTTTGCGCCGGTATTTCGACCTTGCAGCGATCTATGGCAACGGGGCAGCGTGGATGGAACGCACATCCCGATGGTGGATTGATCGGGTTCGGGATTTCGCCTGTCACGGGCTTGCGCCGCCGACCCGAAAGCGCCAGATCAGGCACCGCATCGAGCAGCATGCGCGTGTAGGGATGCTGCGGCTCGACGAACAGGCGCTTGCTGTCGGCGACCTCCACCAAGCGGCCCAGATAGAGCACGCCGATCCTGTTCGCCATATGGCGCACTACCGAAAGATCGTGCGAAATCAAGAGATAGGTCAGGCCGAATTCATCTTGCAGATCTCGCATCAGATTCAGGATTTGCGCCTGCACCGAGACATCGAGAGCCGAAGTAGGCTCGTCGCAGACAATGAATTCGGGCTTCGAGGACAGCGCGCGCGCGATGGCGATCCGCTGGCGCTGGCCACCCGAAAACTCGTGCGGGAACTTGCCCACGTCCTTCGCAGACAACCCCACAACATCAAGCAGGCGGGCCACCTCGCGGGTGATGTCTCCACCACTCATCAACCCAAAAGTGCGCATCGGCTCCGCGATGATATCGCCCACACGCCAGCGCGGATTGAGGCTGGCAAAGGGATCCTGAAAGATCATCTGCATCCGTTGCCGGACAGCACGGATCGCTTCGGGGTTGTCAGGGCCGATGCGGTGCCCCGCAATTTCGATCGTCCCGTCCGAAGGGGCGAGCAAACCCACAATCATCTTCGCGATGGTGGATTTGCCCGATCCGGATTCTCCGACCAACGCAAAAGTCTCCCCCTTGCGGATCTCAAAGCTGACATTGTCCGTCGCTGTGAGGAACGACTTCTCCTCCCGCTCGATCACACGGTTCAGCCAGGGCTTGGAGACATCGAAGTGTCGCGTCAGTCCATCCACCTTGAGAAAGCTATCCGTCATTTTGCGTCTCCTCCTCGGCGAGCCAGCATGCCGCCGCGTGCCGTGGGCCTGCGTCGATCAGCGGGGGCCGGTCGGTCAAGCATTTGTCGAATGCGTGTTCACAGCGCGGATTGAAGGCACATCCCGAAGGGATGGCGTTCAGACGGGGCATCGTGCCCGGAATTTGCACCAGACGGTCGGTATCCTGCACCAGCGTCGGGATCGACGCCATCAGCCCGCTTGTGTAGGGATGGCGCGCTTTGAGGATCACTTCGCTCACAGGTCCGATTTCAGCCATGCGCCCGGCATAGAGCACTGCAACACGGTCCGCCGTTTCGGCGATGACACCCATGTCGTGGGTGATCAGCATCACAGCCGCGCCCCGCTCGGCGCAGATTTCCTTCAACACGTCGATGATCTGGGATTGCACCGAAACATCCAGCGCCGTGGTCGGCTCATCCGCGATAACCAGCTCCGGCTCGGCGGCAAGGGCCAGCGCGATCACCACCCGCTGACGCATCCCGCCCGAGAAATGATGTGGATAGTCGTCGATCCGCCGTGCGGCAGCCGGAATGCCTACGCGGTCGAGCAGCCCGACCGCATGGGCGCGGGCCTCTTTCTCGGTCATATCCAGATGCGCGCGGACGGTCTCGATCAACTGCTGCGCGACGGTGTAAAGCGGGTTAAGGCTCGTCAGGGGGTCCTGAAACACCATACCGATCCGTTTGCCCCGGATGCGGCGCATCGCTTCGGGCTGGAGGTTGTCAATCCGCTCTCCGGCAAGACGGATCTCGCCACTGACAATGCGTCCCGGTGGCTCGATCAGGCCGATGATCGCAGCACCCGTGATGGACTTGCCCGCACCGGATTCGCCCACCATGCCCAGCACCTCGCCGGGGGCGATATCGAATGAAACGCCGTCGAGTGCGCGCAGCACGCCACGCCGCGTCGGAAATTCCACCACAAGGTCACGGACGGACAATAAAGGTTCGGTCATATTCGTGGCCTCCTTCAACGCAGGCGCGGGTTGAGTGCGTCACGCAACCAGTCACCCAGCAGGTTTACGGCCAGTGCCAGCGCCAGCAGCGTGACAGCCGGGAAAAGTAGGATCCACCACTCGCCGGAAAACAGATATTGCTGTCCGATGCGGATCAGCGTGCCCAGACTCGGTTGCGTGGGCGGCACACCGACGCCCAGAAAACTCAGCGTAGCCTCCGCGATGATGGCGAGCGCCAGACCGATGGTGCCGATCACCAGAACCGGCCCCATGACATTGGGTAGGATGTGACGCAGCAGAATGCGGACAGGATGCACGCCGATCACGCGCGCGGCTTGCACGTATTCCTTACCCTTCTCCACCATGGTCGCACCGCGCACGACACGGGCGAACTGCACCCAGTCGGACAGACCGATCGCCACGATCAAAACCCAGATTGCCATGGTTTCGCGCTGTGATGGCGGGATAAACCCGCGCGCCACGCCAAAGATCAGCAGCGCGATCAGAATGGAGGGGAAGGACAGCTGCACATCCGCGATCCGCATCAAAAGCGCGTCGACCCAGCCGCCGCGATAGCCCGCCAGCAGCCCCGCCGTGATGCCAAGGATCATGGCGAACAGCACCGCGGAAAAGCCTACAAAAAGCGAAATCCTGGCGCCATACAGGATCGTCGAGAGCACATCGCGCCCTTGGTTGTCCGCGCCCAGCAGGAACGTGTTTCCGGTAAAGGCATTCTCTTGCATGGGCCTCGAGAACCCGTCCATGAGATTGAGGCCTGACGGATCATAGGGATTGGTCGGCGCGATCAAGGGTGCAAACACCGCGGCCAGCACAATTGTCAGCGCGACAACGCCCGAGACAATCGCCAGCGGCGACTTGCGGAAGGAATAGGCAATATCGCTGTCCCACATGCGGTACAGACGGCCGGGCGTTTTCGGAGTTGGTGTGTTCATCTCGCTCATGGTCGTGGCCTCAATGACGGGCCGCGCTGCGCTCGACGCGCAGGCGGGGATCGACGGCATAATACAAAAGGTCGACGATCAGGTTGATGATGACGAAGATCAACGCGATGAACACCAGATAGGCAGCCATCACAGGCACGTCGACCGCGCGCACGGAGTTGATGAACAAGGCCCCCACACCGGGCCACTGGAACACCGTCTCCGTGATGATGGCGAAGGCGATGATCGCGCCCAGTTGCAGACCCGTGATGGTGATCACCGGAACCAGCGTATTCTTCAGCGCATGCCCGAAGTTGACAGCACGGTTGGACAGCCCGCGCGCGCGCGCGAACTTGATGTAATCGGTGCGCAGCACTTCGAGCATCTCAGCGCGCACCAGCCGCATGATCAGCGTCATCTGGAACAGCCCCAGCGTGATTGCGGGCAGGATCAGCGATTGACGTCCCGAGGATGTCAGAAATCCAGTATCCCAGCCCCCTGGAAGCCGTGCCGTTTCACCCCGACCGAATGAGGGGAGCCACTGTAATTCAACAGCAAATAGCCAGATCAGTAGAATACCGATCAAAAATGTAGGCAGCGACACACCGATCAGAGAGACCGCCATGATCGCGTTGGAGATCATGCCCCGCCGATGGAGTGCCGTGTAGACGCCGGCAGAGACCCCGAATACAAACGCGGCCATCCCGGAGACAAACGCCAGCTCCAGCGTGGCGGGCAGACGTTGCAGGATCAGCTCGGTCACCGGCTGTTGCAGCCGGTAGGAGATGCCGAAGTTGCCTTGTACGGCATTACCGATAAAGCGGCCGAACTGGAGCACGAAAGGGTCATTCAGACCCAGCGTCGTGCGCAATGCCTCACGGTCCTCCAGAGAGGTTTCCTGACCGACCATGGAACTGACCGGATCGCCGACATAGCGAAACAGCGCAAACGCAACGAGCGCTACGACCAGCATCACGATGGCAGATTGCACCACCCTGCGGATGATAAAGGCAAGCATCAGACCCCCTGACTGAATGAACGGGACGAAATGGCAAATTGAATAAAAATGACCCGCGCGACGCATGCCGCGCGGGTTGGTCAGACCTGATCAGATCACTTTTCGAAGGTCAGCGTTGTCATGCTGGGCTGGTTTTCCGGATGCACGTCCAGAGAGATATCATCGCGCATCGCGTAGGCCAGCAACTGGTTGTGCACGTTCAGGATCGGACGGTCCTCCATCACCTGCGCCCAGATTTCCGCGATCACGGCATCGCGCGCTTCCAGATCGGTCATGGTCGCAAGGGATTCGATCTTTGCGTCCACTTCGTCGTTGGCATAGCGTGAGCCATTATAGCTGCCGAAGCCTTCTTCACGCGAGTGCAACAGGAAGTTGAAAACATAGGCGGAATCGAACGTCGGAACGCCCCAGCCCAGCATATAGAAATCGGTTTCCCATTTTTCGATCAGCGGGAAGTGCAGCGAGCGGGTCTGAGACACCAGATTGGCCTCGATCCCGATGCGGCCCAACATGCCCACGTAGGCCTGGCAGATCGCCTCGTCGTTCAGATACCGGTCATTGGGGCAGTGCAGATCGACAGAGAAGCCGTCAGGGTAGATTGCGCTGACCAGTTCGGTCGCGCGGTCATAGTCAGGCGCACTGTAGGCGTTCATCTCTTCGGTCCAGCCGTTCACGAAGGGTGGCAGAGGTGCGGCCGAGGGCTGTGACTGCCCACGCATCACGACCTGCTGGATCGCATCACGGTCCAGCGCCAGCGCCATTGCTTCGCGGATTTCGGGATGTGAGAACGGGTTGTCATCCACGTTCGAGGATGCCAGCTTTTCCGAGGACACATCGTAGGCGAAAAAGATGTTGCGGTTCTCGGGCCCGGTCATGACCTTCACACCATCAGTTTGCTCCAGACGCTGGATGTCCTGCACGGGCACATCCTGCACCACATCGACTTCGCCGGACAGCAGGGCGGCAACGCGGGTCGCGGCTTCGGCGATCGGGGTGTAGATGATCTCGGTCACCTGGGGCGCTTCGTCCCAGTGGTTTTCGAAATACCCCATCACGGTGCGCACTTCGGGATCACGCGAAACGAGCGAATAAGGGCCGGTGCCGTTTGCATTGCGCACGGCAAAGTTTTCCTCACCTGCCGCGAAATTCTGCGGAGCGACGACGTCATTGGCCTCGGCCCAGCCGCTGTCCATGATGAAGAAGTTCGTCAGGTTCTGGACGTAGAGCGGCGACGGGCCTTCCATCTGGACGTGCACGGTATAATCGTCGATCGCTGTAGCACCGGTAACGGCAGTGTGCAGCGCGCGGAAGCCGGAGCTTTCGTGGCGCACACGCTCAAAGGAAAACACAACATCTTCGGCGGTAAATGCGCTGCCATCGTGGAACGTCACACCTTCGCGCAGCTTGATCACCCAGATCGTCGGATCGTCTTCATGAATGCTCCACTCGGTTGCCAGACGTGGCTGCAACGACCCGTCAACATCACGGCGCACCAACGTCTCGTAAATGTGGTGGAGGAATGCCGAGGTAGGCCCCTCATTCTGACTGTGCGGATCGAGCGTCAGAGCATCTGTAACACGCGCCCAACGCACCGTCTCGGCGCTGGCTGTGGTGGCGGACAGCGCAAGTGCCAAGGCCGAAGTGGCCAAGGCGGCGGTCACGCCGGCAGATTTAAAATTGGCAAATAGGTTCATTTTTGTCTCCCCGTTGTTTTTGTACAGTTTGCTTGTTCGTCCATTCTAAAAAACAGACAGGCACACTTCCAGCCCCATCGTAGCGTTAGCTTCTTGCGCGGCACAGCTTTATTTGAGGTTTGCAATGCGACAGTGCGATTGTCCTTTTACCGGCTTGCGACCGTGGCAGCCAAATCCGGTGCCCCAAAGCCTCATCCCGAGCGCGGGAGTGCTGGCACCGGATACGGCAGAGCAACGGCCACAACGTTCTGCGTGCAAAAGACCCGCGCCCTCACGAGGCGCGGGTCATGGCAACACATCTGAGATCTCTACTCGGCCGGGGCAGGACTTCTGTTTGTTCCTTTGAAAGGATCCTCATAGCCGTACTCGCTCAGATCAGCCACAGAGCGGTCGTTGTCCTTCCAGTCCTGAATTTCCGCATCACTGGCGCGCGGCGAGAAGAAACCGGTCCAGGCGTAGGTGATGCCGATGACAGGCGTGAGCCAGCATGCAAAAGCCAGCGGGATATAGAGCAGGTTTTCGAAATTCCCGTCGATAACCCCGAGGCCCAGCGCTGAGATGACGAAGGCACCGCCTGCGTTCCAAGGGATCAGCGGCGACATCAGGGTCCCGCCTTCCTCGATTGCGCGGCTGAGGTTCAGGGTAGAGTAGCCCATCCCGCGGTAGACCGGCGAATACATCCGGCCCGGCAATGCGATGGAAAGATAGGGATCGCCCGCCACCAGATTAGTCGCGGTGGATGTGGCGATGGCCGCCGTCTGGACCCCCGCAAATGAGTGAACTTTTGACAGGATTTTGGCAATAATCGCCTGTAAACATCCCGTACGCTCCAGCGCGCCGCCAAAGCCGAGGGCAATCAGGATCAGAGAGATCGTCCACATCATCGACTGGATACCGCCACGGTTCAGCAGGCTGTCAATCTCGGCGATGCCGGTGTCGATGGAATATCCGCCGTTGGCATAGCCGAAAATGTCATGCAGTGACGCGCCCTGCACCAGCATCGCTGTGATGGCACCCGCCACCACACCTGCAAAGAGCGAGGGGATCGGCGGCTTTTTCATGATCGCCAGAACGATCACGATCAGCGCGGGAGCCAAAAGCCAAGGCGAAATCGCAAAATTATCGTTCAGCGCGGTCGTGATGCTGTCGATCCGTTCAAAGGATGTGCCGTTCGAGTCGATCAGGCTGTACCCCGCCCAGATATAGATACCCAATGCAATCAGCATCGCAGGCACCGTCGTGGGCATCATGTTTTTGATGTGATCGAAAAGATTCACCCCTGTCACCGCAGGCGACAGGTTTGTGGTATCCGACAGCGGCGAGATCTTGTCGCCGAAAAACGCGCCTGAGACGACCGCGCCCGCAGTCCAGTACACGGGTACGTCAAACCCCGCACCGATCCCCATAAGCGCCAGACCGATGGTGCCGACCGTGCCCCATGACGTGCCCAGCGAGACGGACACGACCGCACACATGATCATGGATGCCGCGAGAAAAATTTCCGGCGACAGGACCTTCAGCCCGTAATAGATCAGCGATGGCACCGTGCCGGAGGCAATCCAGACACCGATGATCATCCCCACCACGATCAGGACAGACACGGAGGGCAACGAGACGTTGATGACGCGGAAAACACCGTTTTCCATATTGCCCCAGTCATGGCCCAGATAGGTTCCGACCAGTCCGGTAATCGCAAGGCCGATGGCCAGCGGAATATGCGGGGTAAAGTCGCCGAAGTAAAACAGCTGTATGCCCAGAACAAGAAGCGTCAGCACCACAGGCACAAGCGCAAGTCCGAAGGACGGCTTTCTCGGTTGGATATCATCGGATGACATGGATCGTCTCCTTTGCAGGTTCAGTTTTGGCGTATGCAGTGACACCCGACAGCAGTCACCGCACACATCGGTCTATTTTCGGCCTACTTCATGATGTCGTGGCCAGCAGGCTTGCATTGCCACCGGCCGCTGTTGTGTCGATACAAAGATGCCGCTCGAGCACATAGCGCGAGGGTGCTATACTTTCTGTCACGAGGGGCAATATTGCACCTTCACGTTCAGCCAATGCGACGCGCAGGCTTCGTGTCCAGTCGGACGCACCTGCGGCGGCCACGACAGCGATCCCTTCAAGATCGACCAGCGTTTCAGGGTCCAGCGTACCGTCAAGCGCCACCAGCGGCGCACCTGCCGCGATCAATGCACCCGCCATCGAAGTCGCCGCGCCCGGGACGACAATCAATGCGCCACAGCCCGCACCGATCGCCTGAATGGCCTGCGCCACGGCAACCTCGGGGGTTGGACCAAGACAGAGAGCCAAACCGCGCGGATACATCCGAAGCCGGTTACTCTCGCCCGTGGGCCCCGGCAACGTCTGGGGCGTGGTGTCAAACGCAGCCGTTTCAGCGAGCGCTTTGCGCACCACCCCTGTCCGGCCCGTCAATGCGGCCCGTACCACAGACACACGGTCTGCGCGCGCGGACCAGTTGCGAGCGTCTATTTTCTCTATCGCGGCGTCAATTGCACTGCGCGGGACGTCAACGCCAAGCGGCACCGTTGGCGCGTCCGGCTTGCCCACGCGGCGGAACCGCGCGAGGTAGTGCGGCCCGCCCGCCTTTGGACCGGTACCCGACAGCCCTTCCCCACCAAAGGGCTGGCTGCCGACGATTGCCCCGATCTGGTTGCGGTTCACATAGGCGTTACCCACCTGAATACGCTCGACAATCTGCTCGACCCGATCGTCGATCCGCGTATGCAGACCGAAGGTTAGCCCGTATCCGCGGTCATTGATCTCGTCTACAACCTTGTCGATATTGCGCGCCTTGAAGGTTGCAACATGCAGCACCGGGCCGAAAATCTCGCGCTCCATGTCCGCGATGCCGTCAACCTTGACAACAGCGGGCGTGACATAGGTGCCGTCTTTCGGAGCGTCGAGTTTCTTGAGAAGCGTTCCGGCTTTTTCGTGCTCGGCCACATAGTCCGTGATCATCTTCTGCGCGTCCGCATCGATCACGGGCGAGACATCAACATCGGTCGACCACGGGTCTCCGATCACCAGCGCGTCCATGGCACCATACAGCATTTCCGTCAGCCGCTCTTCCGCTTCCTTTTGCACATAGAGCACGCGCAAGGCGGAACAGCGTTGACCCGCCGACTGGAACGAAGACATCAAGATATCGCGCACGGCCTGCTCGGTCAGGGCGGTGGAGTCCACAATCATCGCGTTCAGACCGCCGGTTTCCGCGATCAGCACTGCATCGGCCCCGGCGTTCTTGGCCAGCGCCTTGTGAATGATCTGCGCCACTTCGGTCGAGCCGGTAAAACAAACGCCGGCGATGCGCGGATCGCTGGTCAGCGGACCGCCGACCGTGGGTCCATCACCCGGCAGCAGTTGCAGTGCCGTCTCCGGCAATCCGGCTTCACGCATCAATTCGACCGCGCGCTGCGCGATAATCGGTGTCTGTTCAGCAGGTTTGGCAAGGACGACGTTACCGACAGCCAAGGCCGCGGCAATCTGGCCCGAGAAAATCGCCAGTGGAAAGTTCCACGGGCTGATACAGACGAATATGCCCAGCGGCGTGCCCGGCTCCTCATCCTCCAGACGTTCCGCTTCATTCGCGTAGTAGCGCAGGAAATCAACAGCCTCGCGCACCTCTGCAATACCGTCCAGAACGGTCTTGCCCGCCTCGCGGGTAGCAATGGCTGTCAGCTCTGCTGTGTGCTCTTCATAGAGATCGGCAATCTTGCGCAGGATGGCTGCACGCTCGGACACAGAGGTTGTGGACCAGCTCTCGAACCCCGATTGCGCCTCTTTCAGGGCTGTCTCGACTTCTTCCGGCGTCGCATCATGGATCTGGCCAACGACGCGGCCGGGATCGGCTGGTGATACGGCATCGCGCGCAGCGCCCTGCGGTGCCGACATTCCGGCCACCATAGGGCCGCCTGTCCACTGTCTGTCTGCGAAATCCTCACGGGCGGCCAGCAAAGGCAGGATCGAGGCCGGCTCGTTGACGCGGAACCCTTTGGAGTTCTTCCGCGCAGGCATGAACAAGTCATGCGGCTGCGAAATCGTCGGGTTCGCCACCTGATCGCCCAGCGCCTTTACGGCATCCACAGGATCCATCGAGATCGACGCGGAGGGGATCGACTCATCGACGATCTGGTTCACGAAGGACGAGTTGGCGCCGTTCTCAAGCAAACGCCGGACAAGATAGGCCAGCAGGTCACGGTGTGCGCCTACAGGTGCATAGATCCGACAACGCGTGCCCTCGGCCTGTTTGACGATGTCATGCAGGGATTCCCCCATGCCATGCAGCCGCTGGAATTCAAAGCTATCCTTGTCGTTGCCCGCCATCGCAACCACGGCGGCGCAGGTATGGGCATTATGCGTGGCGAATTGCGGATAGATCCGGTCACGACGGTCCATAAGCATCTGGGCGCAAGCCATATAGCTCATGTCGGTGTTGACCTTGCGGGTGAAAACGGGGAAACGCTCCACGCCCAATTCCTGCGCAATCTTGATCTCGGTGTCCCAATACGCGCCCTTGACCAGACGCACCATGATCTTGCGATCCAGCCTTTCGGCCATGTCGTACAGCGTCTCGATCACCGGGGCGGCCCGGCGGCCATAGGCCTGAACCACCACACCAAACCCGTCCCAGCCTGCAAGATCGGGGTCTGACAGCATCGCCTCGATCACATCCAGCGACAGATCCAGACGGTCCTGTTCCTCCGCGTCAATGTTGAAGCCGATATTGGCTTTCGCGGCTTGTTTAGCCAGATCCAGCGCGCGCGGCACCAATTCGCGCATCACGGTTGATTTGTGGGTGTATTCATAGCGTGGATGCAGCGCCGATAGCTTGACCGAGATACCGGGGCTGGAGCGAACATCGCCCTTTGCCGCCTTTTCGATCGCCGTGATCGCGTCGCTATATGCCTTCTGATAGCGCTTGGCATCGGTGTCCGTGCGCGCGGCCTCGCCCAGCATATCGTAGGAATAGGTATAGCCTTCAGCTTCCTCGGAGCGGGCATTTTTCATGCCCTCCTCAATGGTCTGGCCCAGAACAAACTGACGTCCCAGGATGCGCATGGATTGCGCCACCGCCTTGCGCACAATCGGCTCGCCCATCCGTTTGACCAATCCGCGCAACACACGGGCCGGACCTTTGGGGTCGTCATCCAGCACGCGGCCTGTCAGCATAAGCGCCCATGTCGAGGCGTTTACCAAAGAGGATGAGGAATGGCCAAGATGCGCACCCCAGTTTGAAGGTGCAATCTTGTCTTCGATCAAATCGTCTATCGTCTCCGCGTCGGGGACACGCAACAAGGCCTCGGCCAGACACATCAGCCCGACGCCTTCTTCTGTCGAGAGACCGTATTCAGCCAGAAAAGCCTCCATCATGGAGGGCGATGTTTCCTTGCGCACGCGGTCCACGTACTGCGCGCCGGCATCCGCGACCTTCGCACGGTCGGCATCAGAAAGTTTGATGTGTTCCGAAAGCAACGCAATGACCTCGGCTTCATCCGCTGTGTACCTGTCGCGGACGCGCGAGCGGTACACGTTTTCGGTAGTCGTATCGGCATTCGCGTGGCTGTTCATTCTGGAACTCCCAACAGGTTTCTAAAGGGCACAACGCTATAAGCGACGGCGCGTAGGGTCAACCAATCGGTTAAAATCCGACCATCCACTTGGGAAAAAGCGTCAGTAAGACGCAGCATGATCAAAAAACAGCCTGAAAATGGTTTTCTCAAGACCTCTGCCGCATGCCCGTGATGGCGAAATATAGCTATCCGAGCGATTTTTTTGCGAAGGCGAGCTTGCAAGAACTGGAGTGTTGAGAATGAAATACCGTACGGAATTTTATGGGGTCGGCGCTATTTTTTGCGCGGGCTCTCGGAATATTGCTGTGCAATACCCTGCTACGCACTGCATGAGCGTGGCGTCAAGAAATGCACCCCAAGTACGGATTTAGGGAACAGTCTGTGTGGCTTTGTTGATTGCGTGGATGCCGCTCCCAATGGTATCGCAACGTGCCAGTGTGGTGAGTGTTGAAGCCATCACAAAAGGAAGGAGCATCGATGTCCAAAGTTATTCTCATCAGTGTAGACTTGGCAAAGCGCGTTTTCCAGGTGCAAGGTGCCCACACTGACGCGTCGCTTATATTTTTTAAATTAGCCGTCGCGAGGGCAGCTGATCGCATTCGTGGCACTGCAACCCAAATGCCTGATCGCTATGAAGGGATGTGCGACGGCGCAGGGCTGAGGTCGGGCGCTTGAAGCGCCGCGGCACGACGTGAGGTTAGCTCCGCGATCCTATGTAAAGCCTTTCGTCAAACGTCATAAGAGTGATGTCGCCGACCAAAAGCCATTGTAGAGGCCGCAATCGGGACAACCTATGATCTGCAAGCCCGAGAGGCCGCTCCTAGTGCTCTGGGGGGCCCGGACATGGTAAGGGTGGCAAACACCTCGATATCCGGCGGAAGCAGCATTCGCATCAGGCACGCCTTCTGCGCAGCAAGCGGCATCGATAGAACCACGACATACGCCCACCGGACCTCCGCAGCCTTGATCGTTGGCATACCAAGCGCAAGGGCGTCCAGCCGGGCTTTGTCAATCCCGGTGTAAAATTGGTCAGCTTCCCGGAGAGATAT
>TARA_R110002020_G_scaffold442763_1_pt1 | contig 22876 bp, 21 predicted proteins | sample TARA_R110002020 | Tara Oceans TARA_R110002020 (sample SAMEA4396489) | marine metagenome | biome: Westerlies Biome; feature: [MES] marine water layer (ENVO:01000295) within the mesopelagic zone...; material: water (ENVO:00002006), including particulate matter (ENVO:01000060) such...
TTTTCTAGAATTGAAATCTTCTTTCTGCTTAGCCATTACCTGTATATTATTTACATTCAAGGATGAAAATGTAACAGTTCCCTATCGATGATATCTCGATTTTGGTCGAGAACTTAACTTAAAGTTGGTTCCCGGATTTAAGCCCGGATGAGTGTGATAAAAGTTGGCTGCTCTACCTCACCCCCCGCCCTCTCCTGAAGAGAGAGGGTGATCGGCTCTGCTCCAAATGGTGCTAAGAATAAGAAGTAGGTTGGTTGTTCCCGAATCGCTTCGCTTCTCGGGATCTTAGATTTCAAAAACTAAAATGCTGTATGCAAGAAAAGCAATAAAATGATACCAGCACATACCCTGTACAGGGTATTTTTTTTGGGGAAATGGGAGGAAATGTGAGGTAAATGCGGTGTTTTTTGGTTGGCCCACAGAATTATTTGCATCCATCTGTGCCATTTTACAAATTAAAATAGAAAGTGGGTCACAGGATCCTATTTCAGATTTTTGGTGCGGGTTATTGGATTGGCTCTATTTCCTATTTGTGAAGTAGTGATAAGCTGTGCTACTCATGCAACGAACGCTTAGTTGTTGGGGGGGTGTCTAAATGCGGTGAGCCGGATGCATGAAAAGGTTCTCACTACCCTTATAAACTAATGCTTGCAGATACTTATTCCCAAATATGTCTTCAAATTCAAAAATTATTGAGTTTCCAGAATACACCTCAATTTCAAGAAACACTTCCGAGAAAGTGAAGTGCATCTCGAAAGGAAACGAATATCCCTTCGGCAGAATAACATCCTCAATGTAGTTCGGTATCACGATTTTGTCAACATCAGGGAAGTTATGTGTGATTTTCAGATTCTGAATCGAATTTTCAATAATCCGTACAATGAAGGTCACTTTTCGATTTTGTCCATCCTTCGAATATTGCAAATTTTCGAAATCAAAAGCTGGACGAAAGCTATCGAGATATCGCTGACGGTCCAACTGAGTTATGACTTGTTGTTCTTTAAGTGTCTTGCGTTGCAGAATTAGGGTCCAAACCAATCCAATTGCAGCAACTACTGCACCAATCGCCTGAATCCAATCAGGAATTGAGGCATCGATCAAAAAGAGAACTGTCATAAGTAATAATTGTATTTACAGGTTTGAGTGCATTCATTTGAGGCTACATAACCTAAGAAAAACGGTTCAGATAGCGAAGTTTAATTATTCTTAACAGGTTTTTACAAGAATTTTAATATGTTCAATATTACTTTTATGGACATAAACCGGAATGCAATCTTCGCCCAGATGGAAAGCTAAAATAGCTCTATGTCTTCCATCCGAAACCTTGAAGTTTATTTTTCCATTATTTATATCTATTCCCAATTCAGGGGGATCAACTGGAAGACCTCCTTCCCATCTATCCAAAGTCGTCACAAATCTCATATCACTTGCCATATCACCACTAAATAGTATTTTTGGGTTTAACTCTCCAAAATCAACCTCTTCTATAAGACCTATGGTACTGACTTGGATATGTGCATAGCTACCATTTGGTTCAAGTCTATTCATCATGTTTTGATCCATAAATTTACCAGTAGCCCAAACTGGATTAATATTCTGAATCCCTTCTACTCCAAGTCCTTTAAATTTTTCATACTGTTTTTCCTGATGTTTTTCACGTTCCTTTTGTTCTTTACTTTCATTTTCAAAATCTTTATCAAAAAGATCAAAGTCCTCAGTCATTTTATATCAATTTACTTTTCATACTTCTCTAAATGGGATTTCCGAAGCTTTAACCTCAATATTTTTAAATCTCAAATCACTTTTTAAGAATTCTTTGACTCCTAATTTATGTAAGTCTCTATTTAGAGGATGTGTAGTTACACTAGTTATACAACCTGAAATTTCAAGCGTAATATAGCTAACAAAAACCCCTGAAGCAGAGGGTTTAAATTCAACTCTTTGTCCTTCTTTTGGCCCTTGATATTCCGAGATTACCAACCTAACCTCTTCCTCTCTAGCATAAGCTGGATGTTTAAATTTGATTTTAAGTTGATCTAATTCCTCATTAAATCGCGCCTCAATACCTAGAGTTTGATTTAAAATATAACCCTCCCTGTTCTTAGTATTTCCACTGTCATACTCTTCCATTAATTGTGAATAAATCTCAGCATTACCCTTATGCTGTGACATCAAATCCATTAAAAGCTTAAAATGATTCGCTTTATCATAATCAAGTTCAATTAGACAAACAGACAAGTCCTTAGTATTATTCTTATCTATAATTTTTTGTAGATCTACTTCGAAGTTATACCCATTACCTTTAGAGTAATAATTCCACATAGATAATGAATCGCTGTTCTTACTGAACGAAGCAATGAATTTATCAGTAGGATTTAATACTGCTGTGTCATATGATTTGTTATAAAGAGTTTTATAGATAAATTCAAATTCTTGCCCCTCTGAGTCAAATAATTCCTGAAGTAGTTTATCGAAATAGAATTCCTCCGAAGGATCATTCATAAACCTCAAATTAGAACACTGCAGTTTCTGAGTTTCTAAAATTTTAAACAAGGCTTGTCCTGATGTATAATGAAATGCTTTCATATAAATTACTTTTCCAACACCCCCACAATACCTCTAAACCCTTCCAAAGCAGCCTCTACATCCTCTAGGATCTCCAATGCCAATACATCAGGATCGGGAAGGTTTTCTAGGTCTGCCAGGCTCTTGTCCTTAAGCCAGAAGATATCCAGGTTGGTTTTGTCTCTGGCGATGATCTCTTGATAGATGAATTTCCTCCAGCGTCCATCAGGAGTAGCATCTGTGTAGGTTTCTTTCCGCTTGTGACGGTTGGATGGATTGTATAGTGTGATAAATTCCCGCAAGTCCTCCAACTGCATGGTTCCCTTCTTCAGGGTGTGGTGGATATTGGTTCTGTAATCGTATATCCACACTTCCTTGGTCCAAGCCTCTTTGGACGCAGGTTTATTATCAAAGAACAGCACATTTGCTTTCACTCCGTTGGCATAGAAGATGCCCGTAGGAAGTCGAAGAATGGTATGCAGCTCGGTTGTTTTCAGCAGTTCCTTACGGACCGTTTCTCCCGCTCCTCCTTCAAATAATACATTGTCAGGCAGTACCACCGCCGCCTCTCCATTGATCTTCAGCAATGAACGGATGTGCTGGAGGAAGTTCAGTTGCTTGTTGGAAGTGGAAGCCCAGAAATCCTGCCTGTTGTAGCTAAGATCCTGTTTCTCCTGTTCACCTTCCTCGTTGGTGATGGTCATACTGCTCTTCTTCCCAAAGGGAGGATTTGCAAGCACGTAGTCCACCCTGATTCCTTCGTCAGCGATCAATGCATCGTTAGGAGAGATAAAGGTGTCTCCGTCGATCTCGCCGATGTTATGCAAGAACATATTCATCAGGCAGAGCCTTCGTGTACCGGCTACAATCTCATTTCCCGAAAAGGTGCTGTTTTTAAGAAAATGCTTTTGATCCCGGTCTAGGGAATTGTGCTTGATGATGTAATCATAGGCAGCAAGGAAAAATCCTCCTGTCCCGCAACTTGGGTCATGGATTTTCTTACCAGGCTGTGGAGCCAGACACTCCACCATGGCTTGGATTAACGCCCTTGGCGTGAAATACTGACCTGCACCGGATTTGGTATCAGAAGCGTTTTTCTCCAACAGTCCTTCGTAAATATCCCCTTTTATATCTGCCCCCACCATGGTCCATTGCTCCTTGCCGATCATATCGATCACACGGAGCAGCTTTGCAGGATCCTGGATTTTGTTTTGAGACTTGGTAAAGATTTGACCAAGAATTCCTTTCTCCGTTGCCAGCGAGCGAAGCATTTGGGAATAATAGGCTTCGAGTTCTGCCCCTCTTTTCTTGGAAAGGGTTTCCCAATCGCAATACTCCCCATCTTCGATTTCCTTTCCTTCCGTATCCTTGATCCGCGGAAAGTCAATGCTTTTGGAATAGGGAGGCTTGGACATTTCGTCCGCCATCTTGAGGAAAAGCAGGTAGGTAATCTGCTCAAGGTAATCCCCATAGCCTACTCCATCATCACGGAGCACATTGGCAAAATTCCAGACTTTTGATATTAATGCTGATTCTGTCATTTCTTAATTATTAATAGATTAAAAACCTATTTTTGAGATCTTTCTCACTTTTTTGGTAAGCCCAATATTCAATTTTCACATTTATAGCTGACCTAATTTGATTGAGGTACGATACTTCAAATTCTTTCAATTTAACTGGGCCGACAATTACTAGTTTTTTGATACATATTGTAGAATCAAGAAATGCATATTCAAATAACTGACCTAATGCTTGCCGAAAATTCAACAATCCAGTACTACAGGTTTTTGCTTCATAAATACTAAACAATCCCCCTTCATTAATTGCAAAATCAACTAGACAGTCCCCAACAGTTGATTTTTCAGCCGACAAAAAATCGGAGCTGATTTTTAAAACATTCAAATGGTATTTATACAAATCTTGGGTTAAAGCTGAATGAGAACGAGTTATGCTCTTTGTCGACTTTTTTATATTTCGTGAATGACCGCCTTTAAAAATCACCTCTCCAGAATTGAACTTGAAAAAGGGGTTTTTAATCTCTTCCAACCCCAATTTAGATTCTTCTTCGAAGGTTAATTTAAACGGTTTAAATCTCCTGAATTTCTTCTCATTTATATCCAAATACGGACTGTGAATTAAGTCAGAGTATAGGAACGCGTTTTCCATTTTAAATCTAACATTAACCCAAAGACCATCTTTTTTAGCACTTTTATAATCAGCATTTACTTCCCTTAACTGATCGATTATAACACTTAGCTCTTTTTCAAAATGATCCTGAAAATCCTCATTCTCGTCTAGAATCTCAACCTGTTTAAGTTCCCCCACAAGGTATCGTGATTTAGTCTCCTCATTAATAGTGAATAGTATCACTTTCTCAATTATTTTATCAGCAACAGGCATATCTTCTACTCCCCTTATATATCCATACTGATAGCCATCGAAATTAAAATCCTGATTAAAAAGCCACTCCTCATGGCCAAAGCCATATTGATGTTCATAAGCATATGCAGTATCTCTTTGCTTGGTCTTTGACCAAACATGGCCCTGAGGTCTTTCCCAGTTGAATCTATTCCACGTTAAACGCATCAAACGAGCAGTGATTTCTTTCTTAGCCATATTTTACTTGTTTATTTTTCTATTCTTCTTTATCCTCTCCAACATCTTCTCCGCTGGCTCCCAGCCCGATTCTTTGCGACAGGTATCCAGTTCCGCTTCAGTAAGCAGCTTCCCCTCAAAGGCTTTTTTCAAGATACTTTGGCGAAGGGATTCTGATTTCTGCAGATTAGTCTGTATGGTTTCTGCTAATTTATCTGCTACGGAAAGCCGGGATTCTATTTCTTGGACGATTTCAAGTTGTTCCAATTGGGGACTAATCGGAATAAGATAATTTTTTAGAGACATTGAGTCTACGCTCTCTACAGTAGTTCCATCTTTAGCACAAGTTTCCCTGATATCTCTTTCTCTGGATTTGCAAAACCAATAAACAAAAACAGGATCTAAATCTAAATTAGGTGTGAATGCTTGCAAATCTTGGTTTACTGTAAGATTGAACTTGGAAATTGCAATTGGCAAAGTTCTTCTGAGTATCCCACTTCTAACAACAAATAAGATGGAACCACTTTTAATCCATTTTGCAGAAGAATTATCAATTGCCTCTTTGGTGATCTTATCAATGGTGTCAGAAATTATTTTCTCCTTCATGTCTTTTGGAGACACCCACAATACTGATCCATTTTGCCAGAAAGAATGATTTGCCTTTGATGGTGTACCTCCTCCTTTCCAAGATCCGCAATCCTTGAATTTTTTCCATTCCCAATCTTTTCCATTTGAGTATCCCCCCTCAAAAGCCTTTTTCAGCACAGCTTGGCGGTAGATTTCGAGTTTGGATTGGGCGGATTTGAGATTGGCTATGGCATGATCCAAGTCACTAAACAGTTCCTCAATCCGGGCGACAATGGCTCGCTGCTCAGGGAGGGATGGAAGGGGAAAAGGATAAGAATTAATATATGAAGTCGAAACTCTTGGCAAATTGACCCCACTCGTATTCTCTGACATGTGGTTTACAAATTTCCTAGAAAGCATGTAGAGGTGAGCAAACTTTGAAAAGACCAGATCAGTTGGATGAAATACAAGTATATCTGTTGAACAAACACCAGATTCTTTTGCTAAATACACCTTGTTTAAATAGGGACGAAGTTTTCCGTAAAGGATTTGACCCGACTCAAACTTGTTTTTTAAAGTAGTTATCTTTTCTATCCTGTTTGAATCAGTGAGGGTCCCTATCTCTTTAGCAATATGTTCTAACCCTACATAAAAATGCTCCTGTTCTCCATCTGGCTTATATCTTTCTTTAGATTGAACTAAGACATTTCCGAGTTCAACTTCAATCCAGTCCTTTTTCATTTCGCCATTTTAGGTAATTCGTGATACTTCTTATCCCCATGTCGGTAAATAAAGACTTTATCGAAAGGAGATTCTACTATTGGCAATTCACTTCGATTAAAATCAAAATCCATGGTCAAATTAAACGGACTGGTTACCATGACTAGCCAAATTTGAAAATAGTCAATCTGATAATTTCTAGGTTTCCCATTTTTCCTTTTAAGCGTATCAAAAAAAGTAGAGCCATTCTCCAATGTAGGAGCCCAATGAAAAGCCATTGCCCCGAAAGCTGAATGAGACATTTTTGAGTATAATCCTATGTTTACTGACTTAACAATTTCTGGGAGTACGTATTCTCTAGACCAGGAATCGGGATTCTGAATATCCACATAGGTCTCTTCATCTGGAATATTTTCAAGTACAAATTGGGCTATTTGATTTGCCAGTTCTGTTTTATTGACTTTTTGAAGAGATTGAGGGTTTGGTATTATTCTTCCAACACCATAATCAGAGCGAAAAGAAACAGTAACATGGACTTTATAATCTGACATTTTCTGAAATATTTCATTAGCCTTATTCAGCACATCATCTGCCAGACGGTCTTCCGCTACAGGATCAATACTATTAGTATCTAACTTCTTAAATAGACGGGTATGTTCAATTCCAATCATCCCCAGATTGGTTTGGGCACAGAAATCGGGTTCAGGAGGACTTTGTCGATCTGATTTATAAACTTCCAATCCTTCAACCAGCGTAAGAAATTCATCAATATGTATTTTTTCAATTGGGGAATCTGACATAATTACCCAAACAAAGGTGTAGCTTCTGGCTTAGGGGGAAGCATAGGATAAAATACCCCAATAATTACAAATGGATTATTGGCTCTCCGCATATGCCATTCTTTGGTAGTACCCAGGAAAAAGAAAAGATCCTTGTTTTCCAAAAAGTTCTTTTCGTACTGTTCCCGTACTTTTTCCAAAGCGATATCCTGATCTCCTTGCGCACCTTTAAGACATTTCCAGTACAGCTGCCCAATCTCCCAATCCTCAATCATAAGCCTGGAAACCCTACTTTCATCATCTTCAAATTCATACTTGAATTTCCAGGGAACCTTCGGGAATACTTCTTTAGCCTCTTCTTTGGGCTCATTAAACATGTCCATCTGATCTTGCAGAGCTTTCCAGACAGGTTTCCAATCGGCATCATCCTTCTGAATGATCAAGCGATTGATCTTTGTAGGTTTAAAAGTAGCCAAAGAGACGTTCTGAGGATCTTTGGAGTCTTCGATAAGCTTGTTCAAATTGGTATATACATTTTGAAGACAGATGGATTTCCTAGCTTGCCAGTTGTTTTTGGTGTCTATCGTATCACCTATGGCAATGTCTTTAAATTCATAATCCTGAGGAGAGTAACTCTCAGGACGGAAATCATCTGTTCGCTTTACCAGATCCAATTCTATCCAGGTGTATTTTCTAGTTTTAACTTTCCCTGTAGATTTCAGCCCATTGAGATAACTTAAAGGCATAGGGTAAATCCTTATCCAAGTGCCGTCTTCCCTCATTCCTGCGGTACAGACCAATTCGTCATAACTTCTTGAAGGCAAAGGATAGGTAGTGACGGTCAAAAGAATTTTCTCTCTGGGCATAGCTTACAGGTGTATTAGTTCATAATCAAAGGCAGGAAGTTCACAGATAGCCTCAGCCAAATGCTTGCGGTGACACTGACATATATTAGCTTCAAAGCAGGTAATTGCCACTCGTTCATGGGTTCGGATCAGCTCCAGTATTTCTTCTTGTTGGGATATCGTCTGGGGTAAGACTGTCTTTTTGTAGTCCTCAAAAAGCACATCGTAATCTTTCTGGGTATTCAGTTCTTTTCTTTTATCAGCCACTATTCCCACTTCAGGAATATGGATAAACCGTATCCCCACCCCATCACAAGCCATCTGCAATTGGGATTTGTTAAACCCGTACTTCATACTGAAGGAATTCTTTCGCACATCACAGAGCACCTTCACATCAGCATCCAAGAGCTTGTTTATGTATTCTTCCAGACTAAGACCTTCATATCCGATGGTAAAGAGGGCTTTTTTGGAAGATTTTGGTTTTTTGGCTTTTACTATTGCCTTTTCCTCTGTATTCAGATGTCGCTCTGCCACCGTACTGTTAATGGCATAATAGGGGAAATTGACATACGTATAGCGTATCAATTCTCCGGAAGTCTTTCCCTCAAATTTCGTTTTCAGTTTGGTCACTGCCATTCTATCCTCTGGCTTCAGATTTCCCCAATAGGCAGTCTGATCCAGCTTCTTCCAGGTCTTCTCACTTTCGGCTACTTGCTCATACTTCTTCATCGTGGAGAGATCAGCATTTGCCTGAAAAGAAAAGCACCCGAACTTGTAAGGCACAAAATGAAAGCTTTTTTCCTGCTGGTAGGTAGTAAAAAGCATCAGCAACTTTTGCAACTGAAGTTTTTCCAGCTCGCCCCCAAAGGCCTCCAAAATCGCCAATACTATTTTCCTTCTGTAATACATCATAATTTTTGCAAAGGTAGCCCTTACTTCTTCTTATGCTGAAAGCTCCTTATTTAATTCCTCTAGTAAGGCGACTGTATCTGTCCCAAACATTTTCCACATAGTTCCTCTTCCGCCCTGACCATCAAAAGGTGTGTAATCCAGATCCTCCACGTCTATATGGAAACTAGAAGCGATATGGCCTTTGATCATCCGAAGCCATGCCAGCTGCTCTTCGGTGAACTTGTTATGCTGTCCGGCATTCTGCTGAAAAATCCACTTCCGGAAATTCTCCTGAACTGTAGCATCATAGGGAGTCAGTTGCCCGTCTATACCAGCAACTTTCCTAATCAGCGATACCAAAGCAACCAATTCGCTCTTGGGAGAGTTTTCCTTTACCTGATCTAGTTGCTTATAAGCTTCCCAGATGTAATTGGGTGCAAGTTGAGGCCTATCCAGCTTGATTAGTTCCAGCAGGTCTTTGACCATTTTCAAGGTCAGTTCCCTTCTCCTATAAGGCTGATCATAGAAAATCTCCAAAGCGATGATTTCCTCTTTATGCGTTTGGATGTATTCTGTAAAATCCTGAATAACCTGCTCTGCTTTCTCTGTGGTGAAGGTATCCCATTCGGCTTTGGTCACCTTGTCCAAGTTGACCCCATCAATCACCTGATCATGCGCTTTACGGACTTTCTCAACATACTCTGTTAGTTCCCCTGTGAAGACTTGGGCTGCAGTTGTTCTCAACCGATCTACTTCAAGCTCGATGGTCTTCGAAATTTCATCAGGAGCCTCGCCTAACTTCTCTTGTGCTACCTTGGATTCAATGCCTTCGATCACATCCGGGTTGTAGGCATTGAGCAAATCTTTGATGACAGTCTGCATGCTTTTTCCCTGAGCCAGTTCAGCGAATCTGTCTTTTTCCGTAGGATTCAGTTCTTTTTCCAGACGTAACAATCGGTTGGCAAGGGAAAGGAACAAATCCTCATCCTGTGCTCCCATTTTTACAGCTCCCAATAAGTCCTTTAGTAGAATGGTAGGCTTACGCTCCAGAGGACGGCTATCTGTTTTCTTCGACTTGATCGCCCCGATGGCATCGACTATGACAAAATGTGTTTTGGTATGTTTGGCGGTTCGGGTTACTTTCTGCAAATCATCAAAGTTGATTGTACGTGTTCCCCTACCTTTCATTTGCTCAAAGTAATTGCTGCTTTTCACATCACGCATAAAGAGCAAAACTTCCAAAGGCTTGACATCTGTCCCTGTGGCGATCATATCCACGGTGACTGCAATCCGTGGAGCCCAGGAATTGCGGAAGCGGGTAAGAACAGACTTGGGATCTTCTTCGATCTTATAGGTGATCTTTTTACAGAAATCATTGCCTTCATTGAATTCCTCCCGTACGATCTGAATAATGTCATCCGCATGGCTGTCTGTCTTGGCAAAGATCAAGGTCTTTGGCACTTCAAATTCCCCATCTTCATCGAATCTATCCGGGAAGATATTTGGCAAAGCTTCTTTAAATGCACGGATGATGGTTCTGATCTGGCTGGGGTTCACCACCTCTTTATCCAGCTTGTTTGGTGTATAGGCCAAATCATCGTCCAGCTGCTCCCAGCGCTTGCGCCGGGTCAGCTTCTCCCGCTTATCTACAAACTCTTTCGCCTTGATAATCGAGCCGGCTTTGGTGATCTCTGTTTCTATAGTAAACACATCGTAAGGCACATTCACTCCGTCTGCGACAGATTCCTCATAGGTGTACTCAGAGACTACATTTTGATTAAAAAACGCAAAGGTTCGCTTGTCGGGTGTGGCAGTAAGCCCTACCAAAAAGGCGTCGTAATAATCCAACACCTGTTTCCATAGATTGTATATGGATCGATGACATTCATCGATGATGATAAAGTCAAACTGCTCGATCGGATTTTTCTGGGTGTAGGCTACTGGCAAAGGATCCTTCTTCTGCCAGTTCCACCCTGATTCATTTGGATTAACTTCTTCAGCTGATTCTTCCAGTTCCTTGCCTTGCAAGATTGAATACAAACGCTGAATAGTGGAAATACAAACCTGACTGTCGGATGCGATATAGCTTGAAGTCAAGCGCTGCACATTATACAATTCAGTGAATTTCCTATTATCATCCGTAGGCTGATACTTGAGAAATTCCTGTTCAGCCTGCTCACCCAGATTCTTGGTATCCACCAAAAACAGAATCCTTTTTGCTTTGGCAAATTTCAGTAACCGATAGACGAAAGTACAGGCAGTAAATGTTTTGCCCGCACCTGTAGCCATTTGGATCAGTGCTTTCGGTCTGTTGTCTTTAAAAGACTTTTCCAGATTTCTAATGGCAGCTTTCTGGGCTGGTCTCAAGCCAGATTCATCCAAAGGAGGAAAATCCGCCAATTTTGCCCGTAAGGTTCGAGACTGGCTTCTCCATTCAGCCAAAGATTCCGGCTTATGGAAATGAAAGACGGGACGTGATCGGGGCTTTGGGTCGTTATAATCTATAAAACGTGTAATTGCCCCTGTGCTTTCGTACACAAAAGGCAAATTATCATGTTTCAGGTACTTCAGTTTGCTGTTGGCATACTCCTTAGACTGATCCTCCACCACTGTCAATCGCTCTCCTTCCTCGTCACGCTTTGCCTCAATGACTCCAACCGGTTTACGGTCCACAAACAACACATAATCGGCAGGCCCGGATGACGTCTGGTATTCTCGGATAGCAATTCCCTTACCCGCAGAAAGATTGACCTCGTTTTTAGACTGAACCAGCCATCCGGCATGCTGCAACTGTGCATCAATCAGATCTCTGGCAAGCTGCTCGGGGTTTTGGTTGGGAATTACTGTCATTTAAAAAAAATCCTTGCTGTTTGGTGATTCAAATTAGAAATTTAATCTGAAAAATCTAGTAGTCACGTAGTGTAGTTCAGTTTGATTCATAGAGTGAGTAATTCTAAGTTTCCATATACCCAAAAGTTTGATGACAGATCATTTTGGCTTCACAACCATAAAACACCTCTTCTGATCTTGTATTCGGGCTAAGTTTTTAAAATTCTTCTTAGCCATTCTTTAAAAGCGAAAAATCAACTAACATAGGCCAGTTTAAAGAGTCTGACACAATCGGAAACAACCGATTTTCCAAATGCCAATTCAGACAAAATTAAAATGTAAATAAGGAGTACCCTATTGAGGCCCCCAACCAAGGTCTTCCTTGGAAGTCCCACTTTGAACTATTTTCTCCCAATCCAAAATCCAATCCTCCTAGAACACCAAAACTAAAGTTTTGATAAGCAAACATGTATCCAAAACCTGAGGAGAATACTGCTGTCTTAATTTTCACCTCATTTTCATTATCATCCTCATAGGAAAATTCAAGTTTATCTGTGCCTAAAAACATTCCAAAGGTCGATTTTGTGTCGTATTGTTTATTCCCGATTTTAGTACGATGGACGAATTTTGTTTTCCCCAATGTATAGCCCAAAAGTGCTCCTAGGTTAGCCCCAGTTGAAAACTCTGTTTTACCTTTTCCAAACCTTACTTTCAGGGGAATTGTCAGCGCATTAAAAGACCATTGCTTAAACTTAATCTTAACTGACTGCCTGTTTTCTAATTTATAATAGTAAATACTATTGCGATCAATATAACCGCTGCCTGTATTTACTAACCAAGGATTAATAAAAAGGTAATTAACACTATCTTTTTCACCAAACGCTACATTTGACAATAATCCCTTTCCATTTTTAGCAATTTTCAACACCGCTGGGTCAATTGTCCCTTTGACTTTATTCAAAGTCAAAGTAGATCCATTTGATTTTGAATCCAATTTATCATTTTTATAAAACTTCTCTCCATATTCTACTTTATCCTTCACATAATATCTTTTTTTATAAGAATCCTGAGCATATGAGAAATTATAAAACAATGTAAATAGCAGAAATAAAATAAATATTTTTTTCATAGAAGTTATATTAATAAAATTGCACATATATCGAAGTCTGCATAAGAAAAAAACTTTAAAGCCCCCTATTTGAAAAACACTTCGAAAACTAACTAAGTTTTATTCTTTAAAATTTAAACAAATCTTGAATTAAAGATTTTTATATCCCAATCATTATTTTTCTCGCTCAGGGTTGCACAGAGTATTTTATTTCCATCTGTTCGAACATTCACTAAGCCATAAATTATCCCACCTACAATTTTTTTATCCCAGAAGGACTTCGTTTTTGTAGATGGTCTCAAATCTCCTGCATTTGTTTCTTTATATGTGACATCGATCTGGGTATTCTCATCTAATACATCTCCCGTTTCTTTTATTTTCAAGCTTTGAATTTTCCCGATTTTATAACTTCGTGAAATTTCTGTTGAATAAACTAAAGGGGTAATGATTTTATCTTTGGATATCACTTTATGCCCGGTTATGCCAGAAGCCGCAACAATTGAGGGTCTAGGATGAGAATGCCCTTCTGCATCACCTGAGGAGATAATTGTTGCACCTGCTGATAAATGAGATAAAAATTCAAAGGAACAATCATCACTTCCATGATGGCAGGATTTTGTAATATCACAGGCAAATTCTGACATATTATCTTCATAAAAAGACATTAATCTGTGTTGACTTTCTGAATTCAAATCTCCAGTAAGTAAAATCCGTACTGAATTATATTCTAACCTCAAAGTAATGCTATGTCCATTTGTGTTCTGAGAATTACTACCTAAAGATTCATAGGCCGGTTTATCATTATATTCAGATTCTATTGGCGACAATACTTTAATTCTAAAGTTTTCAGATTCAAACTGTTCCAAAAATCCTGTTCTACTTGATATTCTTTCAGTTGGAATTTGTTTGTCTATAAGACACTTGATAAAGGATGCCCATTCACCTTGTAATTTATACCCATCCCTTCCACTATGATAAAGTTGGGAAATCTCAGCCAGGTCTTCAGAGAGCAACGTGATTTTATCATCCTCTATTGGACCTAAGCTCCTTGAACCATCTTTCTTAAACCATCCAACTCCTGCATGATAAAATTTGGTAATATTTACATTTGAAGTTTCTATGTTAAGCTCATCCTGTTCGGAGGGATTAATCAAATCCCATAACCCTCCGTAATGATCGGCATCATTATGAGATGAAATCATGGCGTCTAATTCAATTGAATTCATTCCATAGTCCTTAAAGAACTTCCAATCGACGAAATCTGCTGCATTTTTCCCACTTTGTTGTGCCGCTCGTTTGTACCCCCCATCTATCATAATATGCTTTCCTTCGGGAGTCTTTATCAATATTCCATCTCCTTGTCCTACATCAATAAAATAAAGTTCCAATAACGACTCATCGCATAAATGATCCCAATTAACAAAACCATTCCTCCCCCTTGCTCTGACCTTAATCAATGGGTTAGGGTTAGTTGGATCATAGGATTTGATGGTAACCTTGTCTCCCCAAAGTAGATGGGTAGCTACCTTTTCCCCATCACTATTTAAGTAAAGTGGCGTTTTATCCTTGCTCACATATTTGACTGAAGTTGCCATAATTTTCTTTTTAAAAAGTTTCCGACGTTATGTTTTGAACTATGTATGAAGAATTTCCCCATTTGATTTAAGTTATATTAAGCTTACTTCTGAGTTCACACTGCACTCCAATTGACTACCCTGAGCTAATTAAAAATTGGAAAAGCATTTCCATTTATGTGATTTATCTGATTTTAATACTAATTATTTCTTGCTCCAAATTTTGATAACCTGTAACCATCCTGGTTTATATCTGTATTTGCCTCAATTCTAAAAAGCATTAATTTTCAAAATCTTACGTACAAGAAAGTGTTTTTTTAACCCAAAAAAAATACCCTGTACAGGGTATTTTTTGTGTAAATGATAGGAAATGTGAAGGAAGTGATGCGGTTTTCAGTCGATGTGCAGAATTATATGTATCTCTATGTACCCTTTTACAGACATAAATCGAATGTATGTGACTTGACTCCTGCTTGGAAGGCTCTACCAAATAAGACCAGCAGCCATCGGGAGCGAGAAAGAGGACCTGAACTTCATAAACCTGAAAAAAAAGAAATGAGTAATTTTTTAAAAAAAAATGGTCTTAAAAAATAACTTACTCTAAGTTCTTGAATTTTAAATACCTTCTCAGAAGTAAAACATACAATATTGGGAATAGGATCAAAAATGCAGGTGAAATTGCTTCCGAATACTCAGATACAAAAAAGATGTAAAGAAAAAATAACCAAACGAAAGGTGTCCCAAGTAAAAAGTAGCGTATAAAACGCATTAATCTTTCAAATTTTTCAGGAGTCTCAGGAAAAGTTTTCATAGATCATATAAGAAGTAGTAAATTACTAAAATACCAGTTTTAAAAACATACCACAGGATAACACAAAAAACCTAGTAGTACTACAAAAGAAGGTTGGTCATGAATATTTCATTGTAAACAAGTCTTCGGAAATGTTCTAAAGAGCGACTAAAATTTAGCTTTCATATTCACCAACCAGTCCCCGTCTATTTTAACAACTTCCATCACCTCCGATCTGCCATTTGGGTTGGCAATCGTAATCCAGGCTTTATTTCCTACTATAGAATCATTTAGCATCTCAAACTTAAAATCAGGATCTACCGGAACAATCCCCATACTACTGGCCATATCCAGCATAGTGCCTGTGGACTCAGTTGCATACTTCTTAGCTTCTTCAACTTTGCCCTTGGTTAAGTTTTCAGTAAAATTTTTAACGGCTACTTCAGGCCCTGAGGAACAGGAAATTAGGAAGCCTGCTACTACTAAATTTGCGATTGATTTCTTCATGTCCATACTGGTTAAATAGGTAAACACTACTACTTCTATTAATGCTATCTTTTATTTGCGTATAACTTCAGTTTCCTCTTAGGTTTCAACGCTGATTTATTCGCTTTCGCTTAGGACGAATTACTGGTTCAGCTGCAATAGTATCAGCCGGGATTATTTGCTCGAGAAATAATTCATCTTGCTGTAAACCTGAAGTGTTGTGGTAAATCACCTCCCCTCCTATGATTACTTCTTTGACGATATGGCCTCTAACCAAATGGTAGTTCAGCACTTCATATGCCCGATCCCAGTCATGTTCATTGAGTCTGATAATATCCTGAAAAGTGATTACCTGTTTATCCATCGTCATAAAAAGAAGTAACGAGCGTTTTAATATCAGAAAAAATAATCATTAGTCAAACTAAATCGAATTGATAATTCCTATTATTAACTGAAATTCAACAATTTGACAAGAAAATGTAAACTACCTGCTAGTAAACAAACTCAATTCAAAGCAAGTAAAATCATCACATTCTAAAAAAACAATCCACTTACCTCCTTCACGAACTATTAAAACAAACCCATTGCAGCCCCCCATTGCTTTAATCGGTTAACCAGAATAATTCATGGCCTATTGATTAATATATTACCGAAGTCACTAAAAATTTAAAAACACATAGTTTATTTCGTAGATAACCAGATACTCAGTTATTCGCTAATAACTCCTGAATTCCCAACTTCTTAACCAATTCCCTAGCGGCGGCGGCGCCAGCCCTATTCGCACCGATGGTGGATGCTGAAGGACCGTATCCTACCAAGTGAATTCTAGGTTCTTTAGCTACCTGAGTGGCCAGTCTACCTGACATCTTTATTCCACCACCTTCTTCCCGAGGCACCACCAGATCCAAATGAGCCATTGGCCATCTAAACCCCGTATTCCAAAAGATTACATCAGCCTTTCTTTCTGTTCCATCCGCCCATTTCACACCAGTCTTGGTGATTTCACTAAACATAGGAAAGCGCTGAAGCACCCCTCTTTTCTCCATCGCTTCGATTTCCGGAGTATAGGGTAATCCTGTCACAGAAACCACAGACTGAGGTAACAAGCCCTGTCTTACTCGCTCTTCTACCCTAGCCACAGCCCTACTTCCCGCCATATCATCAAAAGGTACTTTTCTGAATTCCGGTGGTCTGCGCGTCACCCAGGTAGTAGAAGTAACTTTTGAGATCTGATCCATCAATTGAATGGCAGATATCCCACCGCCCACGACGATGACATGTTTTCCTTTGAAATAAGCTGCATCCGTATAGTCCCGGGTATGTAACTGCTCACCTTCAAAAAGAGAGGCACCGGGATATTCGGGGATGAAGGGGCTTTCCCAGGTACCTGTTGCATTGATTATACCCAATACCGAGAAAGCAGTGGATGTTGTATCAATAAAAAAGCGGTCTCCCTGCAGGTAAACTTTCTCAACTTTTACCGGACGGTACACCTGAAGCCCGAATTCCTTTTCATACAAATCAAAGTAATGAGGAACAGCTGAATTCGCCTGTACTTCGGTATTATGAGTAGCCAAGGTTTCTTCAAAGGACATTCCCGGCAAATCGTGAATCCGGTTCACTGTACTCAAGGTCAGGGAATCCCACCGGGATTGCCAGGCACCGCCTGCATGGGGCGCGCTATCCAAGATGATGAAATCAGGCCCAACTTTCAACCCCATATTTTTCAGATGGTATGCTGCTGAAAGTCCGGCCTGACCTGCACCTATAATAGCAATTTTTGATTTATATCGGATTTTTACCGCCATGAAAACCCTTCGCTTAACGCCAACCCAATTCAGGCGCTACATACTTCAAAATAGATTCCAATACATGCACATTATAATCCACACCCAAGGTATTGGGGATGGTCAATAAGAGCGTATCAGCTTCCTTAATAGCTTCATCCTGCGCCAGCTCCTTAATCAGTTGTTCCGGTTCGGCAGCATAACTTCTTCCGAAAATGGCTCTCTTGTCTGCTTCTATCATTCCAACCTTGTCTTTCCTGTTGGCTTCCCCTCCGAAATAATACTTATCCTGATCGTTTACCAAGGCAAAGATGGATCTGCTGACTGAAACCCGCGGTTCCCGCTGATGGCCTGCTTTTTTCCAGGCTTCCCTATACCCCCTGATTTGTTCTGCCTGCTGAATATGAAAGGGTTTTCCACTCTCGTCGAATTTCAAGGTAGAACTTTGAAGGTTCATACCTACCTCTGCTGCCCAAACAGCGGTAGCATCCGAGGCAGAGCCCCACCAGATACGTTCACGCAATCCTTCGGAATATGGCTCCAATCTCAGTAATCCCGGAGGATTTGGAAACATGGGATTGGGATTTGGCTGGGCAAAACCCACTCCATCGAGTTTGTTGTAAAACTCCAATGCATTTCTTCTTCCCATCTCCACATCTGTTTCTGCATCTTCCAAACCATGGCCAAAGTATTTCCATCCGTCAATTACCTGCTCGGGTGAACCTCTGCTTACTCCCAACTGCAGGCGGCCTTCTGAAATCAAATCAGCTGCTCCGGCATTTTCCACCATATACAAAGGGTTTTCATAGCGCATATCAATGACGCCAGTTCCTATTTCAATTTTTTCAGTTTTAGCTCCGATTGCTGCCAGCAAGGGAAATGGGGAAGCCAATTGCTGTGCAAAATGATGCACCCGAAAATACGCCCCATCCATCCCTATTTCCTCAGCGGCAACAGCCAAATCAATGGACTGAAGCAAGGTGTCGCTGGCTGTATTCGCCTGATAAGAAGGATGATTTGCCCAATGTCCAAACGATAAAAACCCAATTTTTTTCATTTCCTATTTTATTTAAATATGACCCTGCCTGGTTAGCGGCCACTTTTTAAAACGGTTCAATAATTAAGTGGACAAACAGCATTTCATAAAAATCTGTTCATTAAAATAGATTGGCTGGTAAATTAAAAGTCATGTGAATAATGGGATCATTTCAGCTACTTCTTCTGTCAACCTTAAGTTGTGCTCAGAGGGATGATTCTGAAATTAAATTCGCTCTTAAGCAGTAATTAAAGAGTATGCTAACTCCACCCAAAAAAATCAATTAAAAGATCTCCTAAATAATACCGGGGACATCTCAGTCTTAGTCTTGAAAAACCTACTGAATGATTGGGAGTAATCAAACCCCAGCTGATAGGCAATCTCGCTTACAGATAAATTTGTAGTGGACAGCAAATCCTTGGCTTTTTCTATGAGCTTATCCTGAATAAGCTGCTGGGTATTCCTCCCGGAAAGTGAGCGAAGTAAGTCACTTAAGTAATTTGGGGAAAGATTAACATGTTCTGCCAGAGACTGAACTGAGGGTATACCATCGGTTAGGGCTTTTTCCTCATTTAAGTACTCATCCAAATACGTTTCCACCTGTAATAGGATATCATGATTGACTGCTTTGCGGGTAATGAACTGACGTTTGTAAAAACGGTTACAAAAATTAAGTAGAAGTGCTATTTGAGAAATCACCACATCCTGACTGAAGTCGTCTATACGACTCTCCAGCTCCTTCTTAATCATATTGAACAGAGAAATAATGGTCTCCTTTTCCTCCTGAGAAAGGTGCAATGCCTCCCGGGTGGCGTAGGAAAAAAAACCGTATTGTTTAATATCCTGAGCAAGTGGAAAGCCCATCAGAAAATCTGGATGGATTATCAGAGACAACAATGAACATTCCGGTAATTCAGGAATATCCTCATCACTTCCAATTACCTGGTTTGGGGAGGCAAAAAGCATTCCCCCTTCGTTAAAATCATAATACCCTTGACCATATTTCACCTTGGAACTTAGCCTGGGGTTAAATGAGATTTTATAGAAACTCAACACATGTGTTCCTCCGTGTGTGTTAATATTTCCTCCCATATCCCCTGTTATCAGGCTGATCAGCGGATGTTTAGGTTGAGGAAGGCCAAAGGCCTTATGGGCATCAGCAATAGAATCAAACTTAGGCAAGGTCCTTTCTTTTTTCATAATCACATGCTATAATAGGGATGACCGGTTCAGAGCTCATTATCCGATCATCCTCTTTTAAATTAAGCTTTTTCCATTTATCCCTGCGCTGACTGGGATACTTCGTCCCACTCTTCCCAGGTTTTCAGCCGCTCATTATAGGCGGCCTTAATTCCGACTAAATTGTGGCTACCCAAGTTAAACCTAAGAGGTGGATTCTCTGAATCTACCATGGTGAAAAGCGCTTGAGCGGTAGCTTCTGGGTTTCCACGTTCCATACTACTTAGGTTTCCAAAAAACTTTTCTTTGAAGCCGTGATAGATATCCATCCCATCAGCAAATTTCAAGGATTGTTTGCTTCCAAATTCAGTAGCATAGGCCCCAGGTTCCACGATGGTCACTTGGATATTGAATTGGGCAACTTCAGCAGCCAAACTTTCATGTAGGGATTCAAAAGCCCATTTAGAGGAGCAGTAGTAACCAATGACCGGTAAGGTGATATGTCCCAAGTTACTCGATGTGCCCAGAATATGCCCATAGCCCTGTTTTCTCAAAATCGGCAATGCGGCCTTGATCACAGCAAGTGGACCAAATATATTGGTTTCATACAGTGCACGAACCTCTTCAGGATCAGATTCTTCAATAGTACCTACCAAGGAATAACCGGCATTGTTAAAAACAATATCCAACCTTCCAAAATATTCAACTGCCTGGTCCAGTGCTAATCTTACCTGATCGGGATTTGTTACATCCAACTCCAGAAGCAATACCTTATCCCCATAGTTCTCCTTAAAGTCGGCAATGCTTTCCAAGTTCCTTGCGGTGGCTGCCACCTGATCGCCTCGTTTTAGTGCAGCTTCTGTCCACACCCGCCCAAATCCCCTGGAAGTACCGGTAATAAACCAGACTTTAGGTTTCCTTTTTTGTTGTACTGTCATCGCTTTTATGTTTAATGTGCCGTACAAAGGTGTGGATCAGGAAAATGATGGATGTAACCGAAACAGGGGTTGATGTAACATAATTGAGGAAAATAGCGCAATCCCACCTAGGTAAAAACAGGTATCTATTAGCCATACACCCGAACAATAAATAGTATTGTTTATTTCACATCCGAAAACGGTACAATTTCATTGGATACAGCCAACGGGAAAAGCTTTCCAATCGGATTTTCTATAGACCAATAGTAAAAGACACCAAAACAGAAAGTTCCCCAATAAGATATTAATCTAATCAGAATTTTAAGTTATAAAACATGACTCCAGAATAAGGAATTACAAGAAATGGATCAACCAATTGATAAAGAACTGGCACCCTGCTCAAACTGCTTTATCGGCATAACTAATATTCCTGCTTCCTCCAATCAGTTGAACCAGTTAAGTTTTTTGTTTCCTTAACCAATTCAAAATCGCCTGATTAGTCTCTTGAGGGAGCTCCTGCTGGATGCAATGGCCACAATCCAAGCTAATCACTTCTAAATTTGGAGCAAAATCCTTTAGGTTGGGAGATTTCGGAATCTGATCCCTTTTCCCGTAAATCATCAAGGTGGGTTGATTAATCCTAGGTTCCAGATCTGCCATTAGATGCCAGTTGCGATCCAGATTTCTATACCAGTTGATACATCCTGTAAACCCTGAAGATTCAAAGGAGGAGATAAAAACCGACAGTTCTTTATTGCTCATAAGAGGCTCACCATATGGTTTGGCTGCTTCTGCCAAATTGATCATAAGCATTCCTGGTTCTGATGTTAATTGAAGCATATTTTTACGAAATAGATTACGAAGAAACCGGGAGGAGTTTTCCTCCATAATAGCATCTGCTACGCCAGGCTTCCTATTGAAGTGGACAAAATAAAAGTCTTCTCCAACTAGCTCTTCCATAAACTCAATCTAGGGTTTTTCACCTCTCTCCTGATAAGGCAAAGCAAGATTGATCACTTTATTTACCCGCTCAGGATACAATAGCGCAAGGTTCCAAATGACATTTGCACCCCAGTCGTGACCTACAAAGGTGGCATCCTGATATCCATAATGGTCGAGCACCCCGATAAGGTCAGCGGTTAAATGCTTAATATCATACTCAATGACTTCGCTTGGACAGGATGAATTTCCGTAACCCCGCTGATTGGGTACAATAACATGGTATCCCTCTTCGGCTAGTACTGGTATCTGATAACGCCAGGAAAAGGCATGTTCAGGAAAGCCATGGCAGAGAACGATAGGTTTCCCCGCATTTCGTGTACCTGCTTCAAATACTTCCAGTTCTACCCCATTCACTGCAATCATTTTTGGTTTTGGAAACTGAATAGGATTTACACCTTTTCTTGTTGTGCTTGTCATGTTATTGCCGCTTTAAAATTTAATATACGGCAAACTTAAATGGGGCTTGTGACAGCCCTATGTCAACAGCAAAACACAAGTGATTGTATTTTAAGACACTCTCCTCAGTTAATTTTCTTGACTCTTGGATTCTGACATTTCCTGTACGGCAATTTTCGCATTCTCATTTTTTGGGTCAAGCTCCAGTGACTTCTTGTATGCTTTGATACTTTCCATTATTTGGCCATCCCTGCGAAGCGCTTCACCCAAACTGTCATATGTGTTCGCACTGCTAGAATAAAGTACGGTATTCAATTCAAGCACTTCCAAAGCTTCATTAAGCAATTGTCTGCTTAACAGTTGATAACCGAAGGAATTAATACTTCCTTCGCTCACATTATATTCGGAATCTGCCCCCTCTTCAAACTCATCCTTTATTAGTTGGATGGTTTCATCAATTGAGCCGGAAGATGCATAATAGAATCCTGGGGATTTGAGGTTCATCAGCTTTTCTTTTTCCCGCTGTTGAGCCAAAGTTTCCACCCCATAGTTTATTCTATCTTCATCTGTCACCTGTGTGGTGTCAATTAAGTACTGCTTCAATTTTCCTCCTGTTGACTCATTTTGGATATACTGAGTTCCGTAAATCTGTGGTTCCCCCTTTCGCATCAAGTCCCTGTCTACTGCGGCTGCATACCACCATTTGTTCAGTGTGGAATCCATTTTTATGGCCTTCTCAAAACTTTTTACTGCCAGGGAAGACTCAATGGTATCTGTCCCGTGCTGAAAAATAATGCCTGCGTTAAAGTA
>TARA_R110002020_G_scaffold28212_2_pt1 | contig 22804 bp, 15 predicted proteins | sample TARA_R110002020 | Tara Oceans TARA_R110002020 (sample SAMEA4396489) | marine metagenome | biome: Westerlies Biome; feature: [MES] marine water layer (ENVO:01000295) within the mesopelagic zone...; material: water (ENVO:00002006), including particulate matter (ENVO:01000060) such...
TCCGGCATTGGAACGTCCTCATCAAAGGGTATAAATCGTTCACCGTGAAAGTTCTCGTATTCCCAATAAAGTCGACAATCTGTTAAAAGATGCTTTATTGCCTTGTCTAAAGGCATATAAAATTTTACTAGTCCCGATGTCTCACCATTTAATCCGGGTCGATCCTCTGTATAGCTAAATTCTCGAAACATTAGCGTTACTGCTTCCTTGGTAGTAGTATTACGTACACTAGGATCATCAGCTTCTTTTGCTTTATTGTAGTCTAAAAACAACGGCCACCAGTACCCCATAAATCCATATGAGGCTAAATTTACTCTATCCTGGTATCGACCAAAAAATTGCGTCCTTACAAGTTCGCCAGGAGCTGCAAATTGTTCTGCATGCAGAAGAGGATTATTCCAACATGTACCAGCTAGATATAATGCATTATATGCCATTATTGCCTCCTATCTTTGTTATTGCTGTATGTATCATTTTCATAAAATCATTTAAGGTTGTTGCGCGCGTGGAATTTCTATTGGTGGTTCCCCTTGACCCTCTCGATCTCTATTTATCTTATTTAACATGTCCATCATTTCTTGGCCCCAGTCTATTTGCTCATCAGGGTCATCGGGCCTTTCTCCAGGATCTTGGCCCTCTTGCTCAAGAATCCGCTGCATATTATCTCGTTGAAGACGCTCAGGATCATGCCAAAGCCATGGTGGTTCATCAAACATGTCCTCTAAAAACCGCCAAAATACCATTCCACTCTCTGGCTGGCCGTCAAACGGGGTTAAATAATTGGTATCACCGCTTTTATAAAACCACATACTACTTTTATGAGCATTAGGGGTTGGTGGGCAACAGGGCCGCGGCCCGGGTCTTACCGGGTAACCGGGCTGGGACAGTTCTCTCCGGACCTTTTCCAGGTCGATGAGTGGCTTGGCGGCCTCATCCTCAGGGTAGATAAAATTTAAAAGTTTATTGACTAAGGGATTTGCTTCCAGCATCGCCTCTACTCCTAACGGGTCGAAGTCTTCCACACCCGCCGGCGGCTTTACTTTGTCGAGAATTTTCTTTACCCTGCGTTGCAGTTCCTCACGTAGCTCCGGATTTTTGTCTCCTTTCTCAATTAAGCGATTCACCACCCTCCGCTGCTCTGGACTTAAATCTAGAGCAGCGCGCTGCGCTGGACTTAGAGGCTGGCGACCATCTCGATTATCTTTAGCCACCCGACCACGCCTTACCTCCTGAGCAGGTTCGCAAGGAATTTCTATTTCTTGACTTTCTCCGTTGCTTTGTACAATAAGCCCTATAAATTGAGAACCGCCCTTACCTCCTATGTATCTACTTACTTTATATGTAGATTCAGGAAATACGTTATCATTAGGCGGTAATACTATAGTGTCTAGTTGTCTGCCAGTTTCTCTGTCATATATATCATATATTGGCCCGCCATTATCAGCACTTAATAGTGTAATAATATCTAACCTGCAATAGGAAGTATATTTTATTCCTAGACTCATTTTATGTAATAGGTATAGCGCTTACATTAGTAACAGTAGTGACGTTATTATTGGGATTTGAAGAAAGTGCCTCACTAGTGATAGTTTGTGTAGTAACAGTACCCCCTATAAAGCCTTCCGCGGTAAACTCTTTGAGGAAAAATGCATTAGCGCTTGCTGCAGAGCTGTTAGTTCCACGAGAAGAGGATATAGGTGTGCAATATGAAAATCCACAGAACACATTATCTAAATTATTAAAGTTTGCTACTCGGTACCCAAGGTTAAAAGTTGTTAGTTTGGTATAGGAAGTAGTATTACTATCTCTGAAATCTATATGAAGTTTGCGCCCGAGATTTACATATCTAAACCTTAAAGTTCTAAATTCCTCAGAAGATACAGCACTAAAGGTAGTACCACATGTAGATAGTGGAACGTTACAAAGTACCCTGTCCTGGTAATCTCTGATTATAAAAGCTTCGCGGTGCACATTATGTAATGAAACTCCCGGTCTATTGCTTCTTCCAGATAATGCATAAAGTCCTGTCGTATCAAAAGCAATTTTAAGTATTTGGCCACTAAGAGTTGTAGAATTTACTAGTATTGCATTAGAACCTTCTGTAAATACAACATCACCGCCTTCTGTATGAAGTGGTGTACCAGATAATAGAGCAGGATCTGAATCTCCTAAATATTGCCCGGGTAAAGAAGAAGTAGGGGATGTTAAGGTAGTTAAAAATGTGGTAAACCCTGCTTGGTAGTTTTTAGAAGTAGTATTAGGAGCATCAAAGCTTGTACTAGGAATTTTATATTGAAAAGACCATACAATATCGTAATTAGAATTAAACTTCTTTGTAGTATCAGCAAAATTATAAAAACGTGCGTATCCTGGTAAATTAATTTCAGGTAAATCAAAAACAGCCATTACTTATATTTAATTCCTCAAATCTTTATAAAAGTACAAGTTAGAGAATTACTTGTCTTTATTTTTGTCTTAAAAACCATTTTATATCCAAGTTTTGTTAATTCTCTGTATACTGTGCCAAAATGTTTTATTGGTATGCATACCAAAATACTATTATTGTTATCGTCATCAGTGAGCACATAGTCAGAGAACTCTTCGCATAAAGAGCTGCCTCTCCAACTAGAACTTGCCTTCATGCAAGTATTTATTCTTCAAACACTTCTATAATTTTGTTAACCTTTTCAATTAAAATAAGAGTATTAGCATATTCTTCTTTTTCTAGGGTAGTAAAGGTTGTGTTGTGTTCTAGAACCCCTTTTAGAGATACAAAATCTTCGTAGTCGAGGCCTTCTACTATTAATTCTTCCATACCATAGTTAGTTTTGATATACTATATATCAACTATGACCATTCAAACACAATAATACCATCAGATACTGCATTCCTTCCGCCAGCGGGTGGAAGACCTGTGGCAATACCAGCTCCGGAGCTTCCACCAGCACCAGGGGCCCCAGCACCGCCCCAGTATGATGCAGTTCCTCCAGCTTCTTGGAAGGTTCCTTGTGTATTAACCTCGCCCCCACCACCTGATACGATGTACCCACCTTCTGTGTATATACTACTCGCATCAATTGATCCCACTCCCTTAAACCCATTAACAAGCCCACCGTTTGACTGCACAATAAGGTCACCGCCTTTACTAATCTTACTTAGCCCACCATTACCACCTTTCACTGTCGAAGGAGACCCAACGTTTATATTAAATATAGCGCCTGGCCAAGCAGATAAATATCCGATGCATGTCGCCGCCGCGCCACCATTAGTATTACCGCCTGTAGCTCCTGCTCCCGTAACATAATATTTTACATAATGTATACCTGCGGGGAATGTAAATGTCGCTCCACCAACATTAGTATTAAACACTTCTGTACCAGGCTTAGAACTAGCTATAACAATATCTCCGCTTAGCGGGTTAAATTCAAAACCCGAGGACACAAGTCCATTAATGGTGCAATCGAGATTCTTTGTCACTGTAAATGTAGGACTTGTAATGCCACCGAAAGCCTTAATGATGAACATCATACCGGATGCAGATATACTAGCACCGGTGCTACCGGCGCTAGCGCTTAATCCATATAATGTGCTGCTCTCTGGGTTATCACTTCCGTATACTGCTTTATTGGTAAGATCAGGTACATTAAAATTTGCACCAGCTCCACCATAACCATAATGAATGACCCCTGAAAGATCTGGAAAATCAGCAGTAGCTACTGACCTACCATCACATGGTAACCACCCGTAAGGAAGAGACCCGGCAGTTGATACATATGGTACTATGGTACCCACAGGAATTAATGCTGCAGTAGTAGGCGCCACGCCAGAAGTTACTAGACCCGGTACGCCCCAAGTTAGCGCACCAGCAGCGTCGGCCGCTAAGAATGAATGCGCAGTGGGAGATGCTCCTGTAAAATCATAATTAACTTCGTTAATTTTTAATTTTCCTGGTAATGATAAATAGCTAGTAGCATCAGTTGTTCTGCGGAAGATAGCATCTGTACTAATATTAGAACATAAAGATACTTGATCTGATGTATCTATTACTAAAGAGCTACCAAGTGCTGAATTAGATATGTTACCAGCAGAAAGACCACCACCCTCAGAAATTACACCGACTTTTATTTCACTTCCACTGTTAACATTTAGAGTCGCATTATACGCACTTAAGCTATTTGATACAGCAGACCAATCTCCTGGAGATGAACCATTACTAGTAGTACATACATAAAGGACATTTTCGTCGGAATTATATACATAGTCTCCTACATCTGCCGGCGCTAATGTGGTTATATCACCAGCAGTTCCTTTATATTTATTACCCGCTAGAATACCTCCTACTGTTGTACCGTCACCAACATATAACCTGTTTGTATCAGTAGTATATGCTAGTTCACCACTCTCAAGGGTTATTTGTAGTCTATCTACATTTGTCCCTCGTCTAACTAACAGTTTTAATAAGGTGTTTTCTAAAATTTCGATAGCCATTGTCTTTAATATTTAATTACCAGTTATATACAGGGATAGCAAATTTATCAAACGTTTCACTACTAGTATCTTTTCTCACATCCCCAGATAGTGCAAATAACATAAATCCAGCAGAGCTTAGTTGCATATGTACTCCTGAAGAATCCATGCACTCATAAGTCTTTTGATCATATGCACCTAATAGCCCTTTACTAACTTGATTGGGCGCGCCATTAAATAAATCAAAATTACCAGTACCCTTTGTATGACGAATAATAAAGTTATATCCCTGTACTGAAAGTACATGCGACGCTGTTGAGTCTGTAGCGCTTAATTTATAGAGTGTCGAGCCCGGCGCTGCAGCATTTGCACCATACATCATAACGTTACCACCTGTTAAATTAGGAACTCTAAAAAAGTCAGATGCAGGCGCTGAGGCACCATATGCTTCGTTCCAACTAGTACCTATAACGTCGTATAAATCTTTGTACTCGCTAAGAGTACTATCATATGCTTTACCGTCACATAGTAGATACCCTGGAGGCGCGCCAGGAAACGTCTTAGCATGAGGTAATACAGTTCCAACAGGTACATCAGATCCTGTATCGTTGCCTGATAGACCTAGTGCGGATGCTGTATCATATATTGAGCTTTGTAATCCAGTTACAATTCCATCTGAAACAGTTACAAATGGCAATTCCGGTGCTTGACTCTCCTCTGTATCACCAGCAGAAACTCCTGCGGCAATTGATAATACACCGTCTACCAAACTTAAAGAATTATTTGTTTTTTGAAACAGTGCTTGTAATTTTCTAGTAGAATCATCTAGCTTTAATCCATCGCCTATTACATCGGGATTAAAGCTAGAAAATTGCACACTTTTCGATCCTGTATTTGTTAATATTAATTTACCGTCCGGCTCAAATCCAAATGTATTGGTATCTATGTACAGCTTAACTGGTATATCATTTCCTCCTTGTAAACCAGAAGAAAGAGCCGTAGTAGCTATCTCTCTTTCTGTTATTGAATTCTGTTTAGGTGATATTTTAGAACTAGCAGCGTCACCAGATAATTCAAAATAGACAGTATTTAAATTAATTTTAGCAGAACCATCAGCTGCTGATAATATACCACTTCCAAAGAACGTTGATTTAAAATACTGTACATCTAAAGAGCTCTTTTTGACAGCGACCTTACCATCACTGTCAAAATTAATAGTTGCTCCCGTATCCTCTGTTTTAGTACCAATATGAGCAAATCCAGATAAGTACCCCGAGCCCGAATTCCATTCATAAGGTGTAGAAGATATCATCCACAATGAGCTATTTGCATAGCCAATATCTCCAACTTGTGCACCTACAACATCTCCTAATGATTCTAAAGAGGTAAACGATCCTAATCCTTTATTACCTACAACATGCCCCCCGGTCGTTGATCCATCACCAACAAATAATCTTTTTGTGTCTATGGTATATCCTACTTCACCTTGATCAAGAACAATAGTTTGTCTTTGTGCATTAGACCCACGACGTACTTTTAATTTTACTATAGTAATATTTGCCATAATTTATTGCTACGCTATTCTTCTCCAAACGTAAATTCCATACCCCGGGGGTATATTGTTGTGTGATTCACCCTCCCCGGTAGCTAGAGTGGTATATTTAATTCCTCCTTGTTGCTGCCTACCGCCTATTAATTCTCCACCTTTACCAGCAGCGGCGCTTGGATTATCACCCCCTACAACCTTTTCATCAATACTATGAGTATGTTCAGGTATTTCAGATGTAGTTAAAGTGTGTTTATATTCACCTTCTTGTGAACCAGCTTCAAAAGTCTCAACAAGACCATTTTTATCGGTCCCGGGCCCAGCCCCGACTAAAAACCTACCCTGTGAGACTAATTCCCAGGTTGTATTTGCAATTTTTGTCCCTGGGTTAGTATCATCAAAAGTTAATTTAATAGAATTAACAGGAAAAAATGCATCCAGCCACTCGCTTGGTGCTGTAGGTCCTTGAGGCTGCACATAATTGTTAATTACAACTCTTGATCCACTTAAACTTATGCCAGTTTCATTTCCTACCCCGTCAAATATACCGTTAAGGGTATTTACAGGAGACTTTAAATTATTTGCACTCAAATGCAGTATAGAACTATATGTATTTGAGATTAATTGATTTTGTAAACTCCTTGGCATTATTATTATTTATGCTACTTATTTAAAATACTATCTAAGACTGTTATACGTTTCCTTATTAATAACCTCCACCTCCACCGCCTCCATATCCTGTAGACGGTGTTGGCCCGTCTGTGGTTCCTGTTGGAGTTGTAGTTGGCATAGTACCTGTTGATGTACCAGCTGTACCATCTTGTGATCTAGAGTTGTTATAATAATCTAGCATATCTTGGGTTATATAAGGAGGCCATGGACCGGTATCCAAATTTTGATCAGCTTCAGCCTGGGCTGCTAACATTTTTGCTCTTTCTTCTCTAGATAAGTCAGCTCCCGGTGGCCATGGCCATGGAGCAAGTCCCATACTTTGATATCGTAGGTGAGCTATAGGTGCCGTCCACGATGAGTATATGTCGTATAAAGACGGTCCTGGGTCTTCAGGCGCTGGTTGACCGATATCGTAGACCTCTCCGTCGCCTGGTAACATTATTTCAGCCGGCTCACTTGGACCTACTCGCAAAACGGTATTATATATGGCTAGTTGTAATTGATAAAGCTTATTAAAAACTCGTGATACGGTAGTATAACTTATTTCTTCATTTTCATGAAATTCAAAATCTTTAAGATTAATATTAATTGACTGCGGTGCTGCATAATTTTGGAGAATAGGTATACCTTCTACTATATCTTGTTTAATTACTGTATTTAAATTATAAAAAACATTTAATGTATCTTTTAAAATGGATTGTAGTTGACTATTAAGAGATATTCCTAAGCTCGACTCCGGGCTTAATGCCAGGCTATAATTATTATCAAGATCTAATGGTACTAAATTATTGTATAATGTCTTACTTGTACCTAAGTAAATTCTACCTATATTATGTATAAAGGTAAATGTATCTGTTTGGTTTTGAACTTCATGTATATTTAAATTATTAAAATTATTGGATTTTAGTGAATCAGTATTCCATTTTAATTGGTTATCTGACATCTCTTCTTCTGTTGCTCCCCAGAATGCTCCCGGTGGGTATAAAAGATTAGCTTTTGAACCCATGCTAGATGGGAAGGTTGGGTTGGAAATAAACCCTTTGGATACAACTCCATTATCAGTTAAAATAAATTCATTACTATCTATATTTGAAAATTGAATTTTAGTTTTATGTGAATGTGTGCGACTGGTATCAATTCGATTTATATTACCCTTAGCGCTATCTGGCAGTACCCGATCTGTACCTAATGCTTTTAAATTTTCTATTATTTCTTCAATATCTCCGAATGCTGGGCCACGGGGGTCAAACAGCTCCAACCGACCTTCTGGATCTAGCCATTCATGTAACTGCTTATGAAGCAGGAATTCTAACTGAAACTCTCTAGCCAATCTCTCTGATTCTTCTATCATTTCCTGGTCTTCATCTCTAGAGAAGTCATCAAGATTAAAATCTTCAGCCATATCTGGATCAGCCTCCGGAGGGTTTTCGGGGTCAAAGATTTCTATTTCATCAGCTGGCACTTCTTCTAGCTCCGGCCATTCCTCTTCCCAGTTATCAATGTCTTTATGCCAATCAGCATTTGCAGGTGGTAGTCCAATTACTTCACCACCAGCTTCCTTCAGTTTTGCTTCCTCGAATTCTTCTGGTGCCCACCCTGAGGGTACATTGCCCGGGTACACATCAGGTAAATCTATCAATTGCTCACCACTAGCATCTCCCATACGAAATCTCCCCCAATCTCCTTCATCCCATTGCCATTCTCTATTATCAGGCATCGGTCGCTTTAACGGACCGTCTTTGCCATTTACACTATCCCGGCAGTAATATCTTATTTCAGTAACACCATCACCTCTCCGATGGATTAGACGATACCAACAGTGCTTGCCTTCTTTACGCCACCACAGCCCTTCTGGCTCGTCTGAGGGATTAAACCCGTATTCTATAGTCCAACCCTCAGGAATAGGACCTATGTCATTGAGATCATCTGGTGGAAGCATTATATCTTTTCCATTAGTTGCCAGATAATGCACTTTAATTTCATTTTTACATTTACATGCGCGATCCGAATAATCCAAAAAATCCGCATTAAAGTTAACGCTATTTTGTAGGACATCATCTGTATCCACGTGATATAGACCATATGTATTACTAGAATCCGAATTTTGAGTTAATATAAGAATATTATCATCAGTATCTCGGATATCAAAGTCAACCATTTTATCTCCCATCCCTAGTGTAACTATGGTGACATAGTTCTTTTTTGTATACCTGTTGCTAATAGATAACTCTATCTCTTGCCCTCTCTTATAAAGAGCACCCATAATATTTTTACCTACTTTAATTTTACCATCTACAATATTTCCCAGTACCGGGACTTGATCTTTTAATTGACACTCATTTGTTGCTGCAAATGAACTAAAATCGTATGTATTTACAAAATATTTTCTTGGAGTGTCATCAGCTACGTGAGACATTTCTTCCTGTACTTTTGCCGGATTTGTTATGTACATGAAATCTTCCATTGCATAGCATGGCATAAATGTATCACCATCATTATGAGAATGGAATCCTTCTGTCCCTAGTATATTAGCCGCAAGAGATGCTACACCAGGGGTAGTAACTGTAGAAAATGTTGGGTAGCGTAAGTATCCCTTATACGCTAAGTCAGCTATAGCACCAGCATTTACAGTAGTTGCATTAGCCGCTATACCTATCAAATTTAACTCAATTTGCTCTTCCTCTGTCATTGCAACGTCCGGGTCATTCACACTCGGTGGCTCCGGCCGGTTCATCGGTTGCCCTTGAATGTCAAATTCCATTCTATCTACGGCCCGGGCCTTCGCTTCTTGAATTTTTTCTAGTAAGTACTTAAGAAAACTAGCTATCTGTCTCCATTCTTCACTAGCTCTATCATATTCTTCTAGAATCTTTTTACGGCGCGCCCACTCATTTAAATTTTTTTCTCTGTTACCTGGCGGTTCTGGCTCCCCTCCACCAAAACGTTGCCCTGCAGCCTCTAATCCAAACCCCGGGGAGTCGGGATCAATCACTGGCCCCCCTGGTAATGGTAACGGTACCCATCCACGACCTCGACGCATGTTTTCCGGAAAGCCATCCACTATCGGTAATGGCTGCCCACCCCCGGGACCTGGTAATCCAAATCCTCCCGGGGCATCTGGCCGAATGTTAACATTCGGTATTCCACCTGGACTAATCCCTGCTGGCGGTGGATTTGGCTCTAATAGCCGCCCCTCTGCTACATCACCCTCCCACCAAAAGGGCCATGGGTCAGGCATTGGTTCTTGGCTTTTTGGAATCCATTGACCACGTGACGGGTCCCACCATTCTAATTCCCGGGAACCTCTCTCAGCGCCAAATTCACTAGGCTCGAAACGCAGATCAGGTGGAAATGGAGGAGACCTATCCATCCCAGCCGCCGGGGGCAACCCCGGTGGTGCCGGCACTGGTCTATTCCCTGGAGTTTTGTTCCGATCACGAGGGGTACCATACTGACCTTCTAGTATAGCTTGTTTTGCCGCCCATTCCCTTGCCAGCCGTCGTTGCTCTTGACTAATTAATCTCTCAAGAGCTCCTAAGGCACTGTTCAGCCGCCGAAGAGCAGGATCACCAGCCCCCGGCGCGCCAGCTATCCGCCCTTGGCGCTGAAGATCATCAAGTTTTTCCAACTGTTCCTCATACCCATCCAACCACTTTTTTATTAATGGAGATGTCCGTGACCACCATGGCTCCGTCCAAGTAGAATCAGCACCAGCTCGAGATGGCGTGGGTTCCAAGAAATCGCTAGGGTATCCGCCTTTGTCTCGAAGCTCTTGCTCCAACGCTTGCTTCCGCTCTCGCCATCTTTCCAGTTCTTGGCGGCGCCATTCATTAAGCTCTTCTGGTGAGGCGTCTGGGCCCGGGGCACCCAGCATGGGATCCGTCCAGAAATCAGCCCCTTGCTCCATCTCTCCCTCCATACCGTGTAAACATACTACGTTTTGTAATTCACCGGTGGTGTCATTATAGGTTAGTTTTGACCCCGCGGGAAGTTTTCCTTGATCGATTAAAGTTAAAGAGCCCTTAGGTGCAAAGCTACCGGAAAACGTATAAGAGTTAGTATTTGTTGTAATAAGATACTTATATGATTTATCATCATTGACAAAAAGAGCACCATCTACTTTGCTATCTAAAGCATTTATTCCCGCAGGTAGTCTGTTTGTGGCTGCAAATGGGTCAATTTGTAGTGGTCTAGAATTAGTTTTAGCTAACCCTGTATCGTTGTTTTTTGTATCAGTTTCGCCGCTCGATACTCCTAAAAAGTAACTATCTCCATCTGTATGAGTATTTTCTAAATCGATTAAGTTAGTTTTTGGAATAACATTTAACCCAAATAAATTTAAATTGTTATGATTTAATATTTTTAGATTTTTATTTAAAAATCCCTGATCTATTATATCTTTAGGTGAAATTGCCAGGGGTATAATTCGATTAGATTGTGATATAGGAGCAGCAGTTCTATCAAAGTGCCGTTTACGTAAAAAGGAATTAGCCAACATGTTGCCTTTAGAGCTTAGCATCGCAGAGGTTGCTGAGGGTATTTTACCAGTAATAGGGATACCCTTCCATAAATTAAAAAATCCAGAATAGGCCTCCCCATTTAAGGTAAATGCTTCTCCAGTAGTGTATTTAAAATATGATTTCATTTGTAATCGATAAAATTAATATCATTAATAGTTGTAGTTTTTGGCAGAGCCGTTCTAATATTAGCTATTAGGTTATTTTTAACTTCTCTAGTAATATTGTTATCCTGTATATTTAAATTTTTAATATTAATATCAACTACATTGCTCTTATGTTTTAGAGGTGTGTTAATAGAATTAACAGTGGTAATAGTATCAGATAAGTTTCTCATTCCACAAGGTAATGAAATGGTCATGTTCTGTATTCCATCAATATCTTGATCTAAAGTGGCGACTATTTCTTGTTCTTCATCTAATGGTTCTAAAGAAACATACACGTTGGTAATATATGATGAATTATCTCGCACTATATCATGTGAAGATGTTTCATACATGTTACCTCTAATATCTGGCATACCTCCTACGATGCTACAGCTTATATCACCAAATAGTATATATTTTGAAACCATTTGATCTTTATTAACACTAAAAGTAAAGATATTTTGTGTGTTTAAATATAAATTACCTACTCCTAGGCTAGCATTAAAGGTTATAAATAAATTGTTTTTTGCAAATATATCAATATTAAACTGATGAGTAAACCTAGCAATTGTTTGATTAGAATTATCAAATATTTTAAAGGTGAATAGAACTATGTCTCCTATTTTTAATATTTCTAGCCCCCCGTCAATATTATTTCTTGCTGATTTAATTAAAAAATTGTTACCTTTACCCGGTTCCGCTGCCCCGGGATCATTTGTTATTGTAAATCCTAATCCAAATCCCCCACGGTCATTAATAGTCTTAAAATAGTTGGTTAAATTTGATCCAACCTTATTAATAGGTATTGATTGAGTAAAGTTTTCTTTTTTAATTCTTTCATATCGATACCGTTTATTTTTTTCAAATAACATGTCGCTTTTTTTATCGAAAAAATGCTTCTCTACAACAGAATTTTTTAACTCGGAATTAGTTTTTAGTAGATTTTCGATATAAGTCTCATATGTAGGATTATATGTACCTTTTGCGTTTAATGCGGCTTCTTTGGCTACGTAATTAGGGTAGTAATATCTATCAACCCATTTTCCTCTTGTACCTGGTGCACCGGATAGCCATGTGCATAAGTAAGTTGCATTTTCACTATATATACTCTCGTCATCTAACCTATACACTCTATCAGATAAGTAAGGTTGCATGAAAGGAAACGCGCCACATTCGACAAATTTTGTGTCATTTATGTTTATTGACTTGAACGGGCTTAATGAAGAGGGTGTCGTAAAGTGAGTAGTTCCAGGAGTTATATTTACATCAAAATTATTGTACACGTAATTTAAAGCTAATACTTCATTTTTCTCACTATCTATGTCTGAAAAGATTGAAGTATACTTTCTTAAGTTTTTTGCAAAAATAGATGTGGATGAAGTTGACAGTAAATTGTTAGAAGATGTAAATCCATCTTGATTATTAGCTATATTTTTTAAATTGTATAAATTAAATTTTTGAAAATCATTGTTGCTAGAGCTGTACAGAAGGTAGTTTGATGTTAAATTAAAGTCACTTTTTAAATTATCAATTTCATTATTGTCTGTTTTATATGTTACAAATGAGGTATTATATGGATTAGTAACAGTAATATTAGTTTGCTGATTAAGCTTAAACCTTCTTGCAGTTATAAAAAACTCATTTGCACGAGATGATTCACCTGATATTTTATTTGCTATGAGATGGGGCCCAGAGCTTTCTAAAATATATTTTTCATCACCCTTAGTAGTATACAGATTTATGTAACTTCCGTCTGAACAAGGTGTAAGATTATATTGAAGATTAGTTCCCGCTAGAGGTAATTTATTTTCACCCACAAACAGTACATATTTTGTATTTGCATTTAAACTATGTTGTTCGGGTGGATCATCAGATACTACCAAGTAATACCGGTAATTATTTACTAGATATGCTACTCTACATGTAAATTCATCTACTATAGTTATTTCAAAATTATCAGCCCCATTTATACTATTAGTAAATGTAGGCGACCCGTAAAATTTAGCATTATATGTGTCATTAGTTTGAATAAATGGTGCCTTAGAAGCTTTTTGAAATTTTAAATAATTGCTTGCGGAATTACTAAAATTTAAAGTCGTTAAAAATTTCTCTGGCAGTATAGTAGTTTTTCCTGGTTTAGTATCACCTGTATAGGTGACAACATTATCTAATAAAATATTGTTAGATAGGTAAAAATTAGTATAATTTAAATTTTTAAAATCCTGTGCGCCGCACAGCGCATGTACAAAATTTAAATTACCCCCACCGTTGAATGTACGAGAAAATTGTTTTAAAGCTAGTCCCTTAGGACTAATATCCGCAGGTTTTGAACTTAGCCCGCTTAAGCTAGATTTTACTAATGATCCCATTGAATATATTTATGCCCGATTAATCTTAATCACCGACCCCTAAAACGTCGCGCGCTTCTTTTGCCTCTTTATCGTCTGACATGAAGAGCCACCAGTAAACCTTGATATTTTCTATTATGCGCTCCACCGGGCCTTTCTGAGCCTCTTCCAATGCTTCCTTCAGTTCTCGTTGTCGCTTTGCCTTCTTATTGTTGGGGATTCTCCGGCGCATGTATTCATCAAAGGGAATTTGGAGGCCAGGCATGTCTGGCCTGATATCAACATCACCAGGTCTTTGAAATTGCTTTTCCGGTGTCCAGAACGGCCCCGGGTCCGGTCCTCGAGGACCTGTCTCCGGATATCGAAGAAGGTCCGGTGGGATAGGGACATGTTTCCAATTAGGGGACTGCTCAATATGCCTTCTCCATTCCTCATCGCTCATGAAATTCGGCTTTGATCGAAGGAGATCATCCGGGATAGGGACATGTTTCCAATTAGGGGACTGCTCAATATGCCTTCTCCATTCCTCATCGCTCATGAAATTCGGCTTTGATCGAAGGAGATCATCCGGGATAGGGACATGTTTCCAATTAGGGGACTGCTCAATATGCCTTCTCCTTTCCTCATCGCTCAGGAAATGCGGCCTTGCTGAACATTGCTTCAACATAGCTTTTATTTTCTGCATGAATTTTGGAGCAAAAAAGCCAATGGAATTTAAATATGACGAGTTTAACAACAGCCGTACTGCTGTTAAGTTCAAATTCATTGGACACGGATTCTTACTCGTCGTTTTTTTATCCGGATATTGTTCTTCTTTTTGTGCGGTGTTATCTACTTGAAGGAGGTAGTTGTCTTTTTTAGTTAAGAGAGTATAACGCGAACTGTTTAAGTCACTATCTAACAGGTCTAGACCTACAACCTCCATATCTTCTACAGTTTCATGATATCCAGCTGTTCTTATATTTACAGGTACAGTTAATTTAGTAACAGCCCCGGTAACATACTCTATGTTTATTCGCAATGTTACTGATTTGTTTAGTGCAATATTGGACGGGTAATAGATATGGCTATAATCTTTATTTAAAAATATAGGGGAGGGTCCCTTAAGAACTTCAGAATAAATAGAACTAGTTCTATAATCTTTGCATATAGTTAATTGTGGTTCTTCAACCGATGACCCATCACCCCAATTGAATGCAATATAATTTGGAAAAAGATCACAATATACATTAGATAAATCAATAATAAAGTTTGTCTGATCAAATAGATCTATAGTGGGGTAAGTATGCTCTACGGTAGGTTGTGTGGTAGATACGCCAAAAGTATAAGTGTTCATAGTACTAAGGAGACTGCACCGGCGCTAAGAGGATTATTACCACATAAAGAAAATGATAATGATTCCAGGTCTAGGTCACCAGTATTGTTAACATAAAGATTAGTAAAATTATTGTCGGTAGTTTCATAATAATCTGTGCTTAGAAAGCTCACATTATCATTATATTCAAATAGGTAATTATATAAAACAGGAGTTTTATTTTGGTCTTTTAATAAGAATCCTAAGTTAAATAGCTGATTAGCACTGCTATAGGTTAAAAATGGCTTACTGCTTTCTATGTATGTTACATTAGATGCAGTGTTGGTAAAGTATGTACTAGACGATACTACGGGGTTTATAGTAGTGGGGAATATTCTCTCGTTAACTTTATCTTTGTCGTTATATTTTCTAATTTCAGGATATACTCTAAAAGAGCAGAGATTTTCTATTTGCGAATGCACTAACCTGCAATAAAATACTTCGTTATTTACAGTAACTCTATTACTCAATTTATTAAAGTTATCAGAGCTATGTGATAGGGAAATAGCAGTTGTGTTTGGATTCACAAATGCCCCATCATCGTATACGGTTTTTTCTATAACCAAGTTAGAGCTTGTTTCTATAAAAAGGGTATCCCCATTGTAAATATCAAAGTTTGTAACTTTAGTACAAAGCTCATTACAAATTGTAGTGTTATATTTGGTAGAAAGATAAGGCAGGGCTTGTGTTAATTCCTTAACTGGTGACAGTGAAGGAGCAATAGAAATATTTTTTAGGTATACCTTTCCAAGATGTTCATTTTTATTAAAGTAGCTTTCTTTTTCCGGGGATACGGATAGAGTTTCTGTAGGTAAGTATACAGTATCAATATAAGTAAAATCTTCTACGTCTGAACCATAATTATAAACTATATTATCTGTAAATAAGCCCCCGTCCATATTTTGAACCCCGTTATTAGAGTCAGGGCCACCTGATGCCCTTACATTTAGGGTCATATTACCAGATATTGTCGGGTAGTCAGCATCACACAATGCCCGTACTATAGTTGATTTATTTCCATCTCCGGAAGGAAGACCATTATATTGTGCTACTCCACCTTCTATAAGTTCTGTGAAATAATAGCTTCCAGTACCATCTTCAAATGAGGCGGTATATGAGCATAATCCTGATCTTAATGTACTTGCTAGGGCATCAGAATCTGTAAATTTAAAATATGCTCCTTCTTTAACATCAGCTGTAATAGTTCTTTCAATATTGTAATCTACTTTCTTAAAATTTGATGGTGCCAATAATTCCTGATAAGGATTAAAATATCTAAAGAAAATGTTATACGCAGACGTGGGAAATGAAGTCCAATTAGCAGGAGTGTCAGAATTTATTGTACCTTCGCCTTTACCAGTCATTCCATTTGTAAAGGAAGATATTCCTGATCTTAAAGTCTCTGGAAACGTTGTTGAATCTGTTACACTATAATTAAAATTGTATCCATCACCATATAAATCATCAAAAAATTGATATCCATTAAATATAAGACTTTTTATAGTTGTAGGAGTTTCATTAATAAATTCCTCTTTGTAGTAACTGTTATCCTTTACTAGTCCGAATATATTTCCAAATAAATCTTTCTTACCATCACTAATGTATCCCTGATCATATAAAAATGATAGGTCTGTATTAATATTCCTATCTTGTAAAATTTCGGAATTATAACCAATGACAGAAGTACTGTTTTTGTCTGTATTAGGTTGATTAGCTGCTATTCCTTTACTCTCATTATTTTGAGATAAAGCAGTATCTACAACAAAGGCAAAGATATCATGATTGTTGGTAAATAAATTGGGATCTGGAAATATATAAAACTGGTTTGGTTTGTACGATTCCTTTTCGAAATATTCCAGCCTTTGTCCTTGTATCGATACTATACTTGTATTGGTAGGCTTAAAAAATCCTAAGTCCCTTTCACTTATTATGTCGTCAGAAAATACAGAGGCAGTGGTGGGAAAATTCTGATCTATTAAATTTCTATATGGTGCTTCAGCTTCAAATAATATGCCAACTGTAGGGGTACCTGCAGAATCAGTTCTTAGGTAGTAATAATCTGCCCCTATATATTTCTTAGTTTGTTTTCTCTTTGTTTCAAACAGTTGATTACCTTCTTTTAGCGCAGTAAGCTCATTACTTACAGCACCATACGTTCGCTCTATTAAATCAACATCTGGAGTTACAAATATATCACTGGCATTATCATACCCCTTTTGATTTCTACCGTAAGCATTTTTAGTAGGAGCTCGGTTAAAGTATTGAGAATAATTATCAAAATATTCAGTTAGGGAAACTGACAAATTATTTTTTATTGCATCTATGTTATAGTCAATGTTTCCTGTATTTGTATTTTCTAAAAAGTCTAGTATTAATTCACGTGCAGTTTGCTGTAGATTAATGTTAGTTCCTTTTACCTTGCTTTTTATAGCAGAAAAATGTAACGAATTTCTCTTTTTATTATAGTATGTTATTATATCTCTTATTTTTTTACTATAATATGATATTACAATTCTTAAATCATTTTTATCATTAAAATCAATTTGCGTTAAAAATTTCTTTTCGGCATTGGTAGAAAAATTTAACGCAATATCCTTCAAAAAATCCTTATATCTTTCAATAATTAATTCATTGTTACCAAGAGTCTTTTTAGTAGATATTTTGCTCCATCTATTAATATAAGCTGTATAAAAATCCTGTAACGTGTCCGGTGCAAAAGACTCCTCAACATTTTTTATAAAAGTTAAAAATGAGAAAGGTGCAAATTTATCCAGTGCATCGTCTCTATTAACATTAGGATTTGTTATAGAGCGACTTACTTGAGGATATCCTTTAATAATGTTACCCATTAAGTATATTTAAGCTGGAAATAATGATAGACTACTATATAGCGCATTCCTAATCATTATATCGTCAATTTTTTCATTCCCTCTCATAGTACTCAACGGCTCATTAAAGCTCAAAGTTGTTAAAGGGTTCGTAAAGTCAATTATCCCTCCCACTACTGTACCCTCATATACACTACTATAGGGATAAAAATTATAATTGTTGTTTATGGTTCCTATGTCATAAATTTCTGGTAATGTAAGTGGCCATCCCCAAGCAGATCCCTGAGGGCTTTCTGATCCTATACCACTAAAAGCATATTGGTTAGTAGAACCATTGCGCAATTCAACTCCACACAGGGGCTGGTAGGTATTTAATTTTGTATACAAGCCACTAAATTTTTCATATGCTACTATATCAGTACCTGCAGTAACTACATAAGTGTAGGTGTTTAACTTGTCACTACTTAAATTCTTTCCGTATGTGTCTTTTGAAATTTGACCCATATTGGCAAAATTTTCACTAAATGTATTTTCTGTTCCTCTAAACTTATTGTAATTCGTACTTAAAATACTAATCACTCTTTCAATCTCTGGCGGGCTTAAATTATTAGATCCATCGAATACTAATGCACCGCTATCCACCATACTCGCTAAATTAATTAAACTGTCAATACCGCATACATCTATATCATTATTATTTTGTACAAAATTAAAGCATTTTTCCCAAATTTTCTTTCCAAGGGTATTGTGACTACTACTCACATTACCAACTATAGTACCTAACAAATCTTTAAAAAACTCATCTTTGTCTGATAGCGCTTCTTGAAAACGTAAATCGTCGTACATTTCTTCGAAACCAAAATTCTCGTTGTGCTTACTCATTGCATAGAAGTCTTTGGGGAAGCAAGTTAAGGGTGGTGTCGAGCCTGTTAAATTAGTTATTGTTGAAGCAAACGTATAATCATTACTTGCGCTTAATCTTATAACAGTAGCGGTGGATGATATATTATCATTAAAGGTTAGTAAGAAGCGGCTAGCAAAATCAGTATTGAATGTAGATACAAGTTGATTAATGCTGGTTATAGTATAATTGTGATCAGCGACAACACAAAGGGGATGTGTAAAGGTATCACTACCAGACAGAACTTTAAAGAATGGGTAGCTACCTGACAAAGCTTTAACTGTATAGTTGTTTGTGTTTTTAGGATTCAACACAAGCGGTATACCAACCCCCTTAAACTGTACCGGGCTAACAGGAAACGAATTTACTTCATCACTATCGCCTCCTAATCCATTAGTAGTAATTTGTATATTGCTAAGTGTTTGCGCTGACGTTGAGCCAACAAAAGTAGAAAGCGTTATGTTAAAATTAGTAGGGTAATCTGTATTGTTGCTCTTTTTAAAGCTGGTGGAATGTATACGATCAGGGTTTTTAAAAAAGGAAAGATATAAAGGTTTACGCTGCTCTTCTGTTTTAAAATATACAATATTTTGTCCCGAGCTACCTACTATAATTGAAGAATCATCTTCTCTATTAGAAGTTACTATTTTAACAGCGCTTAGATCTGTTCCATAACTAGAAAGCTTTACATATATAAATTCACCTGTCAAACTTATCGTTTTAATTTCATTATATTCAACTGCAGAGAGATTAGATAAGGTATTTTTTGTATAAAACGAAGAGTAGGTTTTAAAGTGATTAAATTTGTTTTTTTCTAAATTAAAGTAATTATCATATTTGTCACCTGATAGACTAAAATATATATTTTCAAGGTTTAGATAAAAAGGCACTTGAGAAGTAGCGCTTAGCGGGTCGGAAAACTGACCAGCAGATAAATTTAAATTACTAAGATGCCCCACTCCATCATACCCACCGCCGTCAGCACCAGTAGTAGGGTCATCAAATTTAATATCAAAGGAATCTACAATATAGTCTAATACTTTAATACCCCCGCTAAGGGAGCCTAGCACTGCATTGTTATGAATATCTCTCAATACAATTTTTAAGGTATACTCACCGGGGTATTGGTATGTATGTGATGCAGACGCCCCGGTACTAAAGGTACCATCGCCAAAATCAAAATTAACCTTAGTTGTATCTAGCCCAATATCGTCAATGTCTGTTGCTCTAGGAATTTTTGATTTAAACGTAAGTGGGGTAATAGGAAGATTATAAGTGGAAAGAATGCCCTCGTGGTTAGTTACGGGGGATTCATTTTTATAATCTAGAACGTCAAAAGTGACATAGTCTGTGACTATATTATTCATCTTTAACAACTATACGGTTTGAGATAGATAGTGGAGCATACAAATACGGAAACTTAAAAAATGGAAGTGAGGTATCCTGGGTTACTATTTGTATGTCACTGTCTGGGTATAACGGGTTAAAAGATAAAAAAGAAATACCATCATAAGATGAACTGTCACTAGTACTGTGCGTGTACATCCTCTTAACTCCCTCAATTGATAAAATAGAATTTGTCAAGCTAGTTAAATTTATATTTTGCCCTAGCTCGTTGTTATTAGGATCAAAAAAGTTTCTTATAATATCAGTTACCTGAGCCTTTATTGTATTTTTGTTTATTTTGTTTGTATTTTTTCGAACAATACACAGCTGGGTGTTATCTAGTATAGATAATCTCAGGCTACGATCAGTACTATTATTTACCCCCAGACCATAGGCTATATAAACCGGGTCTCTTGGAACCACTTCATTAGATATCATTTTTTTATCTTCTGTCATGTCCAGTATAAGGTTTTTAAATGAGTTACTTACAAATGGTGGGTAAGATTTATCTTCGTTAATTATAAATTTAGGCGCTACAAAAATGTTAATATTATTAAAGTCACATGAGCTAGCAAAATTCACTTGGTTAATTAGTACTCGATTTACTTTGTTAGGATCTACGCCAATGCTATAAAAATACTGTATATACTCATTCATATAAGCGTCATTATTTACAACTCTTGCACTACCCACCACATGAGATAGATTTTTACTTATAAGCGCCTCATAATCACTTTCTGTCACTAACCGGAGTTGCGATGAAAATACTTTAGGGGCATTTTCTCTTATTTGCTGTACTGTCTCTTCGTCAGTAAGAGTAGAAGAGTCTACCGGGTTATTAAAAGTTAACTCCGAACTATTGTTAGCAGTAATAAACGTAGTTTGAGCTTTATTTAAATACGTGTCGTTAAATATTGCTCTTTGTCTAGAAGATTCATAGACAAATAATTTTTTACCAGCTATTGCATTCTTATTTATTGCACCTCTTTTATTATCTGATAATATATAGCTCACTGCTACTGTATCCCCTTCGCCTAGCCTTTTTCCAAAAATACCATCACCAAATTTAATTTCGTAATGACCGTTTTCATTTAATCGCTTTTCAAACACTCTTTCGTTAGATCTCGAGAGAAACAAATTATCCACTTCGCTGTATTCATAATACAACCCTGAATCTGTTTCCAATACATTAACACTTATTGTATTATCAGCTATAAATTTAGCATCGTCTGAATTTACTATATTATCTACTACAATAGGCAGCACTTCAAAATTTTCTCCTTGGGCAGTATAACTTGGATATTCTGCTACTGAGCCTTGATATAACACTACACTGTCGTTAACAGACGTAATATTTTCTACCCCATCAACAGTTTTATTAAAGGAAACATCTTTTAAAAAGGTATACTGTATATTATCTACTAAAAAGTAAGAATATTTGCGTATAGTATAGTTGTTAATTGATAAATTTGCTGAACCTTCACATTGAATAGGTACAAGAGATGTTTGCTTACCTGCAGGCTTATATCCTATAAGCTTAACAATTCTGTTCATATTTTCATACAAACTAGCTTGATCAAAATTTACCTCTGTAGCTGTATTGTTTAAGTAGAACAGAAGCACATGATAAGAATATGCTATAATATCTATAATAGCTGCTAAGTTACTTCCGTCAAAATTTTGATCTGTAAATTTTTCATTTTCATTTAATCTATCGACAATATAACTTTTTAGGCTTACAGCATCAAATGCAGCATAAGCGTTTTGTGGAAGATTATAATCTAAAAAATCGTTTGATGTATTAGTAGGTGTAGGCATGCTTAAGGAATAAAATGTCCGCTACTATTTAGTACTGACTTTAATGAAATGCCGTACGTATCTAAGGAGCGAATATCATATGTTGTTGTTATGGAATACTCTTGGATATCTTCATGAGCGGTAACTTCTACATGGACATTTTGTACTCTAGGCTCTTGTTGAGCTATTGCACTTCCAATCTCCCCCGTAAGTATGCGACCTCTAAATTGTGTAACAGGTTCAAAAATAAAATTTCTTATATCCATTCCAAAAGTTGGGCTGAGTATTTTTTGCCCAGGGATAGTTCCAAATATATTTTTAATACTATTTTCTATAGATAGTAAGTCATACATCCCTTGCACATCTCTTATTTCATTTGAAGCATCGTATTGACTATTATACGTAACACGATTCATATCGTGCCCCAAAAACAAATCCTTATACAGGTAACCACCTTTTAAAGCAGCTTTATCTGATGTATCTACAGAGAGATTAGATAATTTAATAGTACCCATTTATTATATTTAATACGTCAGTGGTAAATCGAGTTTAAGGAACTATAATATAATTATAGTATGCGTGTTAAAGGTAAAGCTGAAGTTGATGTAGAAATATCCCCTAAAGAGCTAGTAAAGGCTCTTAAAGAAGAGGTATATTCGAGATTAAATTTTCCTAGTCCAAATAAAGGTCGCGTGTACATTAAAGACGAGCGATTTGTTCATGAAAAGAGTGTGTATACAACACACTCTTTCGAAATTGAAGAAGATTTAGGAGCCGCTATAGAAGATGATATAGAGGTATTTGATGCTTTCCATACAATAGCAGAATTTCTTAGAGATTAA
>TARA_R110002020_G_scaffold453806_2_pt1 | contig 22788 bp, 23 predicted proteins | sample TARA_R110002020 | Tara Oceans TARA_R110002020 (sample SAMEA4396489) | marine metagenome | biome: Westerlies Biome; feature: [MES] marine water layer (ENVO:01000295) within the mesopelagic zone...; material: water (ENVO:00002006), including particulate matter (ENVO:01000060) such...
TAACCCTCGCCACTTGTTCCTGCTTGTGCAGACCTTGCTGAACCTGGATGTGTTCCTTGACCACCTCCACATCCACCTCCTGATGATGCCAATAAATTGTTAGAACCTGGCGCTCCACCTCCACTTGTGTTTATTGTTGTCATTCCTGACTTTACGATATGTGAATCAGATCCTGCGTTACCTCTTGCTTGATATGATGTAGTGTTATCAATAGAAGCACCACCACCTCCTACTGTAACAGTATAAGTTCCATTAGATAATGTAATTGCACTTTCTAATGAACCTCCACCTCCTGAACCTTGCGCTCCATAAGATGTTCTTAATCCTCCTGCACCTCCTCCTCCACCATTAGAAGCACCTGATGCACCACCTGCTAAAACTAAGTAATACATTATGTTTGTTGGAGCTGATGCACCGTGAACATAAGTACCTGAACCTGTATATTGTAATATTGTATCATCTCCACTTGTCGTAGTTGTTGGAAATCCTGTAGTATATCCTGTTGTATAAGCAGCAGTTGGTAATCTAAAAACAACTATTCCAGAACCTCCAGCTCCATATTCTCTATAAGTAGTACCAGGATTTGAACCTCCACGACCTCCAGCACCTAAATTAACTGTACCATCTCTTTGACCTATTGAAGAAGATGATGTTCCGTGATATCCACCACCTCCAGTTGGTTGTGTTGTATCTATTGTACCATTACCACCACCTGCATAAGTTACAGAACTTCCTGTTATAGTTACTGCTAAACCATTACCACCCTTACCACCAGTATCATCTTGGTAAATAGTTCCAGGATTAGCGTTTGAACCAACTCCTGCTGCTCCACCTCCACCAGCACCACCCCAGTTTCCTCCTGAACCTGATGCTGAACCTCCAGCAAAACCTTGATTTGTTGTTCCTGCTCCACCTGATGCTGAACCTCCATTATATGAAGATGCTCCACCTCCTGAACCACCTGCATTTCCAGGACCTTGTTCATTTCCTCCTACATCTCCAAAACCACCACCAAGTGATGAAAGAGTAGACATACCACTTGCTGCAATAGATGAATTAGAACCTTGACCACCTGAATCATATCCATCAAATCTTCCAGTAAGTGAACCACCAGCTCCTACTGTAATTGTATAAGTTGTGCCATCTATTAAAGAGACCTTGTTAGTTTCAGCAGAAGAACCTCCTCCACTTGTAGAACCAAAAGTTGTTCGTAAACCTCCAGCACCTCCTCCACCACCAACATTTGCACCTCCTCCAGCACCTCCAGCAACTATTAAAAAGTCAGCTACAACTTGTGCAACTGCTGCTAAAGAACCAAAATTCATACCTTGTCCAAACATATTGTCTTAATTTAATATTTTAACTTGCTATTTGAGAAATACTATACCAAAATTCTGTAGCACTTACACAAGTAATTTGATATAAATTCTTTTTTGAACCTGTATCGTCATATGTACCTGCTATTTTATTAAACGTACCTGATCCCCCACCTACTTGCCAAGTATCTGCAGTATAACTTCCACCTGCACCTGTAACGATTAGTGTTTTAGTAATTCCAATTTTAGGATTAGTTACATTAAAAGTTGTACTTGCATTTGGTGTTAAAGTAAATACTTGTGCATCATCAAAATTAACCACAACTGTACTTCCTGCACTTAAAGCATTAACTGTTGTAAATTCATCATCTACTTTTTCATAAGTTACTGAGTCTGCAGCTAATTTTGCAGTAGTTACTGCTCCATCAGCAACACCACCATAACTAACTGTATTTCCCATACCACTATGAGCTGTACAATAAGTATATAATGTTGGTGTATCTTGCTCTGTTGTTATTTGAGTATATGCACCTGCGTTACCTGGAGTACCAACAACTGTTACATTAGTTGTATACGCTGATCCTGATGCGTGTGTACCATTTGCTGTTGTACTAAATCTTAATGGGTGACCACTATTAGTACCAGCACTTTGATCAAATCTATATGTTTGACCTTTAGATAATGTTATTACTTGATTTGCACCATCATAATAATATTTATTCCCTGAACCAGGATTTACAACCGTAACTACTATGCTTGTATATATAACATCAGTTGTATCGTTGATTTTTATATCAGCTAAATTTGTTAAGGCAATAGTGTCATTTGCAACTTTCGTACCAGTCACAGCGCCACTACCAATTGTCGCAGTACCACCACTAACACTAACGTCACCACTTAATGCTAACGTAGAACCATTACCAAATAGCGTATATACTTCATTGAAGTTTGAGTTTGTTGATTGCATTGCGGTTCTTAATGGATCACCTGTTCCATCATTCGCATTAGTACCAACGTCTATAATTGTTTTTGCCATTGCTTAATTTTTAATATATTGTTTTATCTACTGTTATACTTGTATCATCAACTAATTCTAAAGTTGTATCAACTCGTAAAAAAGAACCATCTGCATCGAATGGGTATATTGCACCCCAACCATTTGTCTCATTTGTATTACCAAAAAAACTACTTTCGTAAATTGATCCAAATGCCATCTTTTATCTTTTTAATATAACTCATTAATTTAATTTCGTTCTGCTTTTTAGTCTTGTTGTTATATTTAATATACTCTCCTCTTTTCATTATAATACCCAACCTGTTAAGTTTTGATCTCTCTCAGGGTACATACCACCATCTTGATTTGCTGTATATAAAGGGTATTTTTCACTATTTTCATTCATATACCCTAAAAATCGTTGAGTATAAAACTCTGCTTTTTGTTTTGCATCATCAGCTAGACTATCAATCTCTTTTAATGAAGCACTATCTGAATTGTCAGATCTATGTTTATAGATTCCACCATTAGAAATTTGAAAAGCTATGTATGGAATTAGAGTTGCTTGAGAATACCAAACTAACATAGGTTTTAAATAATCATCAATTAGAGTTGTATTATCAGTAGTTAATGAGTTATTAATTACCTCAAATTGTAATCTATCATATAATTTTGTTCCAAGTTGTGTTTGTATATAAGTGTCTTGTGCTACTTCTACAAATTGTATTAACTTATCTTGATCTACATTACCATCAATTATAGACTTTCTTTTTAACTCTTTTAATGTTATAAATAGTGCTTTCATTATTTATTATAATTTGGGTGATGACCTTGATTCGGCATATCTTTTGGTGCTATCGCATATTCTTTAGGATTTGTTGGTTCTTTAAATCCATCTTCTTTTGCTTTACCAATTGAAACTTTATCTCCTTGTTTAACTTTCTTTTTGTATACGTTTAACATAAATTTGTGTTGACAATTAACACCACCTTTATATTTAAATAAACTATATCTTTGACCTTTATGACCTAATTCTTTATTAAGTCCTCTGAAAGACATCATATTAATATCTTCTTTTCTAAACACAACACCTTGTTCTGCTAAATTTTCCATACTAATACAAAACTTTCTACTATTTATAGATTTTTTTATTGGTGTATATGAATATCTAACTTTAAATGTTGCATTATCTTGATATGATTCTTTATTAGGATTAGCATCGGATTTACTTGCTTGATTAGAAAAAGTTTCCAAATCAAAGTCTTTATCAGAATCTTCTACTATTTCTTGATGTACTAATTCCCATTGATTTTCATCTATCTTTTCTCCTAATGTTTCAAGCTGACTCATTAAGTCATCTGCTTCATCATCATTCAGATCTATTTTTACATCACTAGACAACTTTTCTCCAGTTTCTTCCTCTCTTTTTATCTTAGTTGCTATATTATCTAACTCAGTGAATTCAATAGGTTGTAACGTCACAAAATATAAGTTTAGATATATTTCATTAAAAGCTAAAATAGATTTAAGAGAGTCTATTAAAAGTGCTTGAAATGGTCTTATAACGATGTTGTCCATTAATATAGATGCTGTTCTTAATTCCTCTGCATTATTACCAAAACCAGTATTATCTTTTATACCTAATAATATAGGAGAAACAACACCGTGACCAATCATTATCTTTTCCCTCGATTCCTTTGCTAAGAAATCATATTGTGCGTGTGCGTCTGGTAGGTTTATTGGTTCTACTGATGCTTGAGTTTCTGCATCTTCATTAAATGCTAATATAAATCTACCTGCATTTGATGATCCACTAAACTTATCATATATCTTTCTTTCTATAATTTCTTGTGCTTCATCACCAGGAACTCCATTATTGAAATTCAATAACATAGATGGTTGTAATCCATTTTTGATATTTTGAATATGATAATTTGATACTTCTTCCTCAAGGTTACAATATTGTAAACAACCTTGATAATCTACAGGAGAATAATAATAGAAACCAGGTCTATATGGTTTTACACAATATATTTCAATTAATTCTTTTTTACTACCATATCCAAATGCTGGTATTCTCTTTGGTTTATCGTTTGGTTTTATTTCACTCCATTTTGGGTGATAATAATAACCTTTAACTTTACCATCTTTTGCTTTCTCAGCTCTTAACGTTTCAGTAGGGAAATGATATATTCCATTGATCTGACTTTTCTTTTTGTCATAAGTAACTTGAATAGACGCTTGACCTAAAAGTTTCAGATCATTTACTATTCTTTTTAATTGGTCTGGTTGTAATATAGATTGCATCTTACCAAACATCTCTGCTTTTTCTTGAGAATCAGTTGCATCTAATCCTCTACCATAAATCATATCTACAATACCATTTACACACCTAGAGTTAGTTGCACTACCTAAATATCTTTCTATAATCTCATCAAAGTATTGGTTGTTTTCACCATACTCTACCCAATTATGTCTTTTGTTTTCAATTACTTTAGGTATTTCATACCCACCTAAATTTATTATCTTTAAATTTTTACTCATACTACTATATATTTCTGTTCAGTTGTTTCAGAATCGAACTCATTATATTTTCCTTGATTAAGAGTATGACTTGTAGTGTAATCTACTTGACTACTAGCATATGCTTTACCTCTATATATTAAAGTTGTTCCTTGTTTTATTTCAAATGAATAATTTCCATCTTCAGCTAATATACTAAACGCACAAGACATATTTAAGAAATTACCATTAGAAGATAATGAACTTGTTTGATTAGATAATGTTTGATTTTTCTTAGTTCCATCTTCTACAATCTTTAATGTCAAATTACTAGCTACAATATATGATCTTGGTATTATACTAATAGTTTGAGCATTTGTGTTTGGCAATAATGTTGTCATAAGTATATAACTAAATATGTTATATATTGTTCCAAAAAAAAAGAGGATCAAATTGATCCCCCTTTTAATATTAAGAATAAAGATTCTGTTAAGAATTGCTTCCTACTGTTCTAGTTATTGTACCATCTAAACCAGCGAAATCAGTTGAGTTAAATACAAATTGATTAGCAGTATGTGCCATAAACACAGCTGGTAAAGTTTCTTGCGCTGTGAAAGTAAGTGTATAACCACTTAAATCTCCCATTGCAGCACCAGTAACTATTGTACCACCACTTACATCTGCACCATTTACTAATCCCATCATCATAAAGTTTCCATTGTAATCTTCAACAGCAATATGTGGTCTACCATAAGCCATTAATTTTAACTCTTTGTTATCAGCTTTAGATAACTTTTTAAGTGTTAAATTTAATGTTTGCTCATAAAATGTAGTTCCATTTTCTCTTGAAGAGTTCACGGTTTGTTCTAATGATGAATTACCTTTTACTTCATAAACAAAATAAGTTAATGCACCACCAGTACCGGTCATATTAGTTATTTCGTCATTAGTAAGAGTCACAGTTCCTAGTTTGCTAAAGTCAACGAAATAAACATTTTTTATTCCACCAACGACATCTTTACAAGGTTCTTTTCTTCCAAGTGTTAAATCACAAGCCATAATTATTATTTTTATAAAAAAAGGTAGGTAAGATTAACTCGCCCACCTTTCTTTGAGTTATACAATCTATTTATTAAGAGTAAAGAACGATGTCAGATCCTATTGCGTGTTGAATACCTGCAGTGAATCTCATTACTACTCTTACATTTTGACTTCCATCAATATCTGCCATATCAATTACTTTTACTTCGTTTTGATCGTTTAATAGACCAGTTCCGAAGAATAAGTTTGATTTTTCAGCAGCTACAGCTGTGTTGTCTGCTAGCCCTGAAGCCATTACCATATTGATACCATCAAATGTTAATGCACCACCATTGAACCATTGAGTACCTTTATTGTCAGTACCTGAAGCACCTACGTTAGTTGCAAAACCACCTAATGCTCTTACATATGCTCTATAAATGTTGTTTGAAACATAAACAAACAAGTCCTCAGATCCATACACTGCGCTTGGAATTGCATCAGCAATCTTACCAAGTTCTGTGATTACGTTTGCAGAAGTTACTGCACCAGCAGCAACGTCATTTACGTCAGCATCAGCTAATAATGTAGTTTTGAATCCATCAAATGAACCAGCATTAGCATTTGTACCATTCCAAATGTTTTGTTCCATTTTTTGTGCTACCTTATCTGCTACGTGAGCAATTAAGAATTGAGAAAAAGATGGTGGAAGATTGTCAAATGCAGAATATCCCATTTGTACAGCTTCCCAATCTGCTCTAAAGTCTTTCTTACATAATTGTAAGTTAACTTGAAACTCTTCTGGAGTTAATATTCTCTCAGTTAGAGTTAGTGTCGAAGTTGCGTCAAAGTCACAAGTAGCATCTTTTACGATGTCATCTGTTGCAACTTTTTTCATTACTTCTTTAAATTTGATATTTGGCTTAATAGTAATATTACCCTCTGCCAAAGTTTTACCAGATAGTAACGCTGCGGAAATGTATTTCCCTGCGAATTCACCTGCGTAAGTAGTTGTTAAATTATTTGTTGTCGCCATTTTTTACGATTTAAAATTGATTAATATTAGATTATGATTCTGATGCCCATACACCATCACCACCAGTTAGATACCAGTCTGTTAATGCGACTGCTTTGATTGTACACCAATCACCTTTATTTGCTGTTGCTTTTGTGTTGATCCAATCTTTGTTGTCTACACCACCAGATTGTATCGCAGCAACTGTACCGTGAATTGCATCACTTGCAGCTGGACTTAAAGTAATAATATTATTACCATCAGCACCAGAATTACGAAACGTAAATTCCATTCCGATATTGTTTGCGTCAATAGTTGGTAGAGTCAATACAATTGCATCAGTTGCAATGTTAAACTCAGTACCAGCTTGATTTGCGTTTATATCTTGAGTAGTAGTCAAAGTTTCTTGTTTTGACCTTGCTCTTAATACGCTATTTGAAGTTGTTATTGTCGTTGACATATTTAAAATTTTGAATTAATTATTAGATATTGCGTTTAATACTCTTGAGTAAGTAGTGTTAGTATTTGCATTAGTTGCATATCTTACACCTAGTTTTTCACTTACTTCATTCTCTGGAGAATGTGCTAGTGGTTCAGTCATCTCAACATCTTTTTGGTTACTTGATAGTTCTTGTGGAACATCAGGACTTGTTTCATATGTTGCTTCAACCATACCTCTAAGTTTCTCAACCATAGCTTTGATCTCTGCAACTTCCTCTATTGTTGCATATTGTGGAGATTTTTCCTCAACAATTTCTTCTTGAGTATCTTCCATAGGATCTTCAGCTAGTACCTCTTCTGCAGAATAAGACACTTCTCTAATGTCATCTTCTTGCTTAGGAGTTTCTTTTGTAGCTTCATTAGCTACTTTTTTTGATTCTACCTTTTTTGTTTTAGATAGATCATCTTCTTTCAGATCAACTTTGTTTTCGATTGTAGATTCCTCTACTTTTTCTACTTCCGTTGATGATAAAAGAACATCTTTTAGTTTATTAACTATTTCACTTGCTCTCATAAGATTACGAATTTATAGTATAACCTAAGTATATTTTATTGTTTGGATTTCAAACCTTACCTATTCCTTGTGCTTCTAATGTTCCATCACAACATTTAGTAGAATAAGTACGACCATCTGGACATAAGCAACCTCTTGCAGAACTTTTAGGTGAACTATAACTTAATGTAGCATCTTTTTTTCTTTTAGTATAATGCATAGTATTATTTTTTTGGAACACAATTAGGAACTGGTCTACCATTCTTTTGTTTCATTCCTATTTGCTCATATCCCTCTTGACAAGGATCATCATAGAGATTGTGTTCCTCACAAGGCATATACCAAACATCACCCTCGTATTCGTGTGTATGATACCCTGAACAACCTATATCTTCTGCTGCTTTCTCTGCTTCTTCTTGCGTTGAATAACCAGCTCTACCATCTATAATAGTAGATGATGCTTCAATAGCATCAAGACCTTTTAGCTTAGAAGTAGTCCAATTTAACATTGATTTACCACCCCATAATAAATATGATATTGTTCCACACGCTTCATTATTACCAGCGTCATAATATGCACTTGCTCTCGAAAGATAAGAGTATATACGTTTAAGAGTAGATAATGTAAACTTTTCTCCTCTAGCTAATTGCTGCGCTCTCACTTTACCAACTTGAGTTGCACACTTATTGTTAACTTTTTTATTTAGATCAATTGCTCTTTTAGCATTGTTTCTAGCTGATTGTGGGTAACCACCATAACTTTCTAATTCAACATTATCTTCTAAAGATTCTAATGCTTCTAATAATTCATATTGAGCATTTAATTCACTTAGACAACTTTCACACGCTTTCTCTTCAATACTTTCTTTTGGTCTTTCCATTTTATCTGCAAAGAAACCCTCTATGGAAAAACCTTTAACTTCCTCATTTTTTACTTTCTTCCATATATCATCATTTAGAACTTTCATAGAAACAATCCAAGTTCCTTTAGGTAAATCAAATCCATAAGAATTAGATTTGTCATTTGTTGGATCATCAACAATCCAAGATTCTACAACACTCATACCATTCAAATCAATTTGATGTTCATATGTTGAATTATTTTGTTTGCTTTTTATAAAGAATAACTCTGATGCTTTACGAACAGTATCTTCGCTAAAATAGATATAATAATCTTCATCATCACTTGCACCTTTTCTAAATATCTTTTTGTTTGGAATTAACGCAGGCCCCATAAGAATTCTTTTCTCTTTATCTACTTCTGCCAATCTTACTTCTTTGTGTTCTTTAAGTGCAATAAAATCTTCTTCAATAGCAGGATTCTCTACTATTGATATAGCTTCAATTCCACTAATCTCATTATTTTCATCAATAATTAATTCTATTATGTTTTCCATATTATTATAACTTAACTTATATTATTTTGTTTTATATAGAAGCATTAAATATTCTTGATCTTGCTAATGCTTGAGCTGATGTTATTTCACTTTCTACTACAAATGCTTTAATAGGTTTCTCTTCAGCTCCAGCGATTGTTTGTGCTAGTTGACTAGTTTGTGTTGCACCTACTACATTAAATGCTGGTGCTTGTATAACTGGTGCTGGTGCTTCAGCAATACTTGTAGCTGACGTTGAAGCACTCTCTGGATTTCTAATTTCTTTTATAGCTTTAATAGCCCCTGCTGTTGTTGCAATTACACCTGTCGCTGCTGTTATTTTATTAGTAGTCATTAATGAAGTACCTAAAGCAAAAGTGGCAGGATTAGATAAAAGTGGTAATGCTGCTGCGTCAGCAATACTTTTGTTTGCAATAATTTTAGCTATTGCACCTGCTTTTTCTACAACTACTCCTGCTATTGCTACTGTTTTATTCTCATCACCTAATTGTTGTAGTAGTTTACCAACTTGCACTGCGGCTTGAGCAGCAACTCTAATACTTTTAGCTTTAGCTTGATTTTCTTTTTCGCTTACTTTTGCTCTTTGTTCTCCATAAAACTCTTCAATCCTTAATAAATCTTCGTTAAAACCAATTCTTAATCCAGTTTCTTCTTCAATTGCATCATATAATATACCTAATTCAGTTTTTGCTTGTTGTTCAGCTAAATTAATTTTTTCAATAGCATTTTCACCTTGATACTCTTTAATAAATTCATTCAGATCATTTAACGCACCATCTAAACCACTATCTTCTACAAAACGAATAGCATCGAATCCCTCTTGAAATTCTTTGTCACTTGTTCCTAGTAGTTTGTCCATTACTGTTTTACCTAATTCTACATCAGATTTATCTACAGCGTCAGATAATGTTTGAAATAAGTTATCACTAAATTCGTCAATGTCTTTTGGAACACTAGCTAATTCTTTTGCTGATAAACGCATTAACTCATTTCGTTTACCTATTAATTCTACATTTATTCCTAATTCTACATTTTCTTTAAGTAATGAGTCTTGATAATCTTCACCAATTCGTATTAAATTTCGTAATAATTTTAATTCTGAATCGGATTCTTTTATACCAGCTGCAACTAAAGCATCAACTCTTCTTTGATTTTGTGCTACTTGTTCTTTAGATTGTCTAATTGATAACTCATTGTTTTTTATATCTTTTACTCTTTTTTTGTCTAGCTTTTCTAAATCTTCATTTATCTCTTTGTTTACATCACTTAATTGAGATTGTAATACTAAATAATTTCTTGTAATTGCTATTTGTTGTTCTTGTGTAGCATTTGAGTCTTTAAATGCATTATCTAATTGACTATAATCGTCTCTTATAAAATTAACTAACTCTAATTGATCTGCTAATTCTACATTTACGTTTCTTAGTGTTTTAATATATTCTCTTAATACTTTATTTGTATCTACTAATTCGTCTTTTAAGTCTACTACAGCTTTCTCAGCTTTTTTAGTACCCATAAAGAACTCAGTTATCTCATCTCTAAAAAGTGTTACCGCAGCAAGTGCAACTTGGATTGCTAATACAAAAGCACCACCTTTTTTAAGTTGTCTTATTAATAATTTAAATGCGTTTTGAGTACCACCCATTTTACCACTTAACGTTTCAAAGTTAGTAGCCATTACTGAAAGGTTGTTTGTTACACCAATAATACCAAATGGTGCATCAGAAATAGTTCTACCAAATTCTACAATAGTGTTAGATGCAAGACCAGTGTTTGCAATCATATCTGCGTTTACTTGATCTTGATTTTTAGTCGCAGTGGTTAACTTACGCATATCGTTCTCTACAGCTAATATCTTTATATTATATTCGTTATATGCTTGAGAACTTTTTGCTAAATTATCTCTTTGTTGTTTTAGGGTTCTTATTTGCTTTTCAAAACTTGCTCTTGTACCATCAAGAAGAGTGTCAGTTTTAGTCAATTCATTATTAATCTCAACAAATGCTTGTTCAAGTGTTTGTACTTCTTGACCTAATTCGTCAATGACAACTTTACTTTTGTCAATAACCCTAATAGTATAAATTAATTCTTTACCTTTTGCCATTGATTACCCTCTTAAAATGTTCATTCAATTCTTTTAGATTACTTTTAGCTTTATATTTACCTTTAGCAATATCTACTCTTTCACTAACTCCATAGTGATTATCTAATTTTAATAACTCTATTAAATTCTTAATCATTATTCATCTGTTTGATCTGACGTTATTATTCCACTATCTACATAAATATCAGTTGCATCTACTGTTAAGTTTCCTACTACTGGTGGTGTTGGTGGCGTTGTAGAAGTTAAACAATCTGCATTATACACTAGATTATTCTCACCCCCCATATACCCGTGATTATAACACTCGTAACTCATTGTACCAAAATCACCAGCAACAGTTATAGTAATGTTACCATAATAGTATGTATATGTATTACCATCTAAACCAGTTTTTGTACCACCACTAGCTGTACCTGTATAAGTAATTCTACTTTCTTTACCAAAGTTGTGAAACGCAATAGGGTGAGCTGATGGAACGTCATTCATAGTATAAGTACCTAACCCCATTTGGTATATACCATATTTATTATCAAAAACATAAGCATTACCACCTGATGTGACTTCTACTCTTGCATTGAAGTTTAATGCTAAACAATCAAAAGAAACTACATCATAGTACCTTTGTAACTCTAATTTTGATTCACCATTTTGTAAATCAATATCAATTTTATTTATACTAAAAGTTTTATCTAGTATTCTAATTTTATCAGCTAACGAATATTTAGATATAAAAGCATTAGTTAAATTTGCATTTACTTTTATTAATCTTGATTTTACATCAAATAAATGTTCAATATAGTTTTTGTAATATATATTAAATAAATTGTTTACGTTACTTTGTTCATTAGCATTGTAAACTCTATATTCATCTACTTCTTCTCCAAAATGATTTGATTGAGACGTATTAATATCAACTGAATTTAAGGGTACAAAATAAGTTGTTAAAGCACCATAAAATATTGCGTTATTAGATGCATCAGTATATACATAAGGAATTTGTGTTCCACTAGTTTCTCGATGTGCATAAAATAATAATGGCTTTTTACTAAAGTGTGGACTATATTTTTCTTCTTGGAACGATTTAAAACCAGCTGTACTACCACCACCAACAGCTACGTTTCTTTCTGCATTACTTCTTTTTACACTAAATCCTACTTGCAATGTAGATGGTGTTGTACCATCAGTCAATAATAATCTTTCATACTTTAAGTGTGAAAAAGGTGGTATTATTTCATATTTTTGTTCACCTCTTGAATCACTATAAGTCCAACTTTCACCACCCCATTCTATACCAAAGTCAGATCTATGTTGTTCAGCAAGAACCGATTCAGTATCTTCATACTTAAATTCTATTTGTGAATATGGCATTAATCTTTCTACGCTACTTTCAGAAGTATCTACTTTACTTGTTATGTCTAATTCCGAACTAGATGAAGCATAATATGAATCATATGTCATTATTCTAATTCTTTTCATATTACTTTGCGTTGTACTATAACTACTATCTTCTGCGTTTTCCACAAAACAAACTAGATTAAACATTTTAAATAAACCAGATAAAAACTCAATAACATTCATATCAGGCATATTTTTAGATATACTAAATTTACCTTTATTAAATGTTAAAGCACCACCACTAATTATTACATCATTATAATCTTCGTCATCTCTATCTCCAGCTATAACAAACTTAGCTTCAAAACCATTATTAATATTTAAACCTGTTGGAGAAAACAATTCAAATTGATAATCTCCATCTTGTTCTACATAAAAATCATATTCTTTAGATGTACCATTACCAGTAGATGGTTCAAATGTTCTAATTACTGCTCCATTTCTATAAATTCTTAAACCATATGCATTTGATGTATCACTTGTAAAAACCCTAAATCTACATTCTATATAATCTATATTTTCAGCTGTTGAGTTTCTTACAATAATTGTGTCACCAGATTGAGTTCCTGTAAGTCCTGATGAGTTAACTGATGATATTTCTAATAAACCTTGACTTGATGCATCTTGATATAAAGCTATTGTGTTACTAGAAATGTTAAATGTATTTACTTTTATTTCCTTACTTCCTTGATCGAATAATGTGTTGGCTTTTTTATCTTTATTAAGCCACATATATAGATTATAATAATCTTTATTAGATGCATTTAAAAAATCGTTAGAAAATTCTATTTTACTTTGAACATTAGGATCACGATTTATCTTTTGTTCTATTGCACGTAAAATTAAATGAACTCTAACACCAGGTTTAAGGTGTTCAAATTTTAATCCATTTACTTGGTTGTTTAGTGGATAGTTGCTTGAATTGTAATATAAATTACCATCACTTAAAACTCCATAAAAGTTTGCGTTATTTGTATAATACAATCTTTCCGAACTAGATATTAAAGGAACAATTATTGGTTGTGGGTAAAACAATTTAGTTGTTATTGCATTACCAGCATTTGGAGCAGTATTAAATATAACATCACCTGAAGTATATGAATACGAAAAGTTACTTGTTGCAACTTCAGATCCAGCATTATACAACTTAAAGTCTGTATCTAGTTGTGGGTATGGCGAATATAATAATCTAAATTTCTTTGTAACACCATCACCAGTTCCAATAGTGAACTCATCACTAGATGTAAAATCTTTACTTTGTGATAGATAATGATAAAATGAATCTCCACTAGAATCAAAATGACTATCATTAATATTAAATCTTTCTAACCACTCTAAGTTTGTCAGCTTGACATTATTAAATAATTCTCTTAATAATTTAAGATTACCATAAAAAGTAACTCTATAAGAACTTGGTTTATTAAATTGAAGTTTTACACTTTCTAATGTTATATACCCATCTTTGTAAGGTCTATCATTAATTTCAATTCTAGCTTCTTTAGATGATCTAGCGTCAAAGTTATTTCCAACAAGATCATAATTGTAATAATGTTTAAATAATTTATTATTCCTAGATGTAGCTGGTAAATTAAAATTCCTAGAGAAATCAGTAAATATTTTATCAGGTTCTCTAAAATCCTTTATACTACTTACAATGTTTATTGAACCATCTTGAAATACATCAACTTGTTCGTTTTCTATATATAATTGTATTTTTTGATTCATTATCTAATATTATTGATACCATCAAATGCATACTCAAAGTTTATAGTGTAATTAATCAATTTGTCATTTAGACTTGTTTTATATTGAAAGTTAGAATCTTTTACTAATATTGGTAACGTTTTATTGCTTTCTCTAATCCAAATATTTTCTGATTGTAATAATTGTCTTATTGTCTCATTGTATTCATCTCTAAGATAACCTGTGTTTAAAGTTATAGATTTAGTTGAAGCAACATCTTGTACAACGTTAGATGGTGTAAATGTATCATAAGTAGCAGAACTTGTTGTTGATCTGATGGTACTAGTAACAAAATTATCTTTTTTAACACTTAATCTATCTTGTCTTTTCTTATTAAAATAAATATCTTGTATTACACCAAACTTATTAATAAATGATACTTTATGATTTGTGTATTTAGTATCACAAGTAAATATAGGATATATTGTTTCAATAGCACTATTTGTTTGGGTGTCATATGTTGAAACAGAATTGTTTGATGATACTATTTCTATTTTAGTAGCTTGAACAGTACTTGATACATAAGTAATAAAGTCGTCAGAAGTTTCAATACCAGGAACATTTGTTATAGGTGCAATAGATTTACTATCTGCTACTGATTCCACACCTGTGCTATCTTTAGTATAAAATATTACATTTGTTACTCCATTTAATCCTTTATAAACTGGAATATTATATTTTATGTTTTTTGGTATATATAAATAATTATTGCTAAACAATTTTGATGTTGAAAGAATAGAATTTAATCCATCTTCAAAATATGTATACCCTTTTGTTGCAAGACCATATTGAGTTGTCGAAGTAGGTGTTGATAAATCAGAATATTGATTAGTTTTTACATAATACCACCAACAAGTTGTGTTTATTGTATTATAATCATCATTAAATGTTACACTTATAAAATCTTGAATAAGTTCCGACAATTCAAACCTTACTGTATTGTTAGAATCAGGGTTTGATTTTGTTATTGTGTATTGTGCTGTAGTTGGTTGAGAATTAAAACTCCCTGTCCAACAATACAATTTTAATGTAGAACTATTTAATGTAGCCATTTTATCTTTTTTAATATAACCTAAAAAACAAAAATAGTATTAATAGATGTCTACACCAGCACAAGAACCAAAATTATATACTACTCCTGGTCTAACTCCTGATGGGTTTCCACTATAACCTATTTTAAATGAATTTCTATTTTCATTTATTCTAAAGTTAGTTTCACTTGTTGGTGCATATATTGTGCTTAGAGCTGTGTCACTATATAAAACTGTATTATCACCAAACGTACCAATATAATAAACATCAACATCATAAGTAAATAAAGTATTACAAGCAGCGGTTGTGTTTAAAGATGAACTAGAAGATATTCTCATAATCTTAATATTAGATGGTCTTTCTACTACTGGTGCTGGTGGTGGATTAACAAAAGCATCACACGAAGCACAATCTCTAAAGTTAGTCAAATCATCAATATTAATAGTTGTTGTATCAGTTGATGTTGTAGAATCTTCGTAACATATACCATTATATACAACACTTGGGTATCTTATAGCCCATTCAGTTGCAGCTAAATTTTCACTATGACCAAACACTATTGTTTTAGAAGCATCATCACATTGCTTATATTTTCTCTTATAAGGTAAACCAGTTATAGTAGGAGCAGAAGAACCACCAATACAAGTAGTACAATCATTAAATTCAATCCAACCCAAATCTTCAAGAATTAAAGCGTCAGGACTATATGCTCTAACATCTCCCTCGTTATTATGTAAAGTGTAAACTGTGTGTCTACATTTTGTAGTATCTGCTCCAACTCTTAATACATTTGGTAAAGCTGAATCAGAAACTATATATAATAATGCACCACCTGTACTTCCACACAATCTATACGCACCATAATATTTATTCAAATCAATTATTACTTCTTCTTCAACCTCTATTTCTCCAACACAAGTTTCACATTTACCAAATGGTTGTGATCTTACAAAGTCTGTTGTTTCTAAAGTAAAGTTTGGTGTCGGTAAAGTGTAATTATCAGCATATACTTCTATAATCTCATAACAACCCTCACCACCTGTTTGACCAAAATCTTTTAAACTTATTATGTTACCTAAAGTATATTCAAAATTATTAAATATTATATATTCTATTCTACCAGCATTTGTTTGATTCTCACATCTCTTAACAGCAACTTTTTGTATGTTAGTTGTAGGTTGACTTACCGGCGCACCTGCACAACCATAATTTATACAAGGACCTGGTATTCCACTTGCTTCTATATATCTAAAATTATTATTTGTTCCACTTGTACTATCGGAATAACTACCTGGAGATAAAGCACCTGTTCCATTTGCGTTTGCATAAAATTGAGTACCAACACAAAAAGCTGTTACAGCATTTCTATCACCATAAATAGTAACGTTTGATCCTGTACAAGCTGTATTACTTGCAGCACCTGTACTTGCAAACCTTAATGGAAAACTAGGTCTTGTTTGCCAAGTTATGCTTTTAAATACATCAGCTCTTGTCGTAGTAACACCAGTTCCACTAACTTTACAATTATAAAACACAACACCAGCACTTGTTTGTGTCTCACCACCACCACCAACTTCATTTATAACTAAACTTGATGATGTTTCACCACTAATATCACTCATATTACTTGCACCTGATGAACTACCTTTTTCCCATTGATAAGTTGCGTTTGTTATGTTTTGTACAACCGCTGTTAATTCAGTTCTTTGTGAAACAAAAGCAAATCCTTGATTATTACCATCACTAGTTGACATATTAATAGTAACTCTAGGTGTTAATGTAATTGTTGTTTCAGGTATAAATCCAGTTCCACAAACAAATATTCTTGAAACATAACCAGGTGGATAACTGGTTATTAATGCATAATGATCTTGTGGATTGTCACTTGTGTCATATAATGTTAATTTATGCCATTGGTCAACTCCACCAAATACACTTGACAAATTATCTGATGCATCTTTTTGTGTATACAATAAAGTTCCTTGAGTTATAGAACCATCATAATATATTTCTGTGTCTGCATTTTGCTCACAAGCATCGATTCCACGAGAACCAGGTGTAGATACAGATGTTGATGAAATCATAGATGGATTAGGTTTTGTTTCAGATTCTTCAATAACCTTTACCACAATATCTGAAGCACACTCAACATAACCACTAATTCTTCCATCAGCTACTTCTCCAATTATTCCATTGTGATTAGTACCTATTTTATAATATTTACCATCACTTGCATAAGGAGTTTGTAGTGATTGATCTGAAAATAGAATTACACCATTTCCTAAAGCAGTTTGACCATCTAGTAAAGTAAAGTAAGCTGTTTCTGAAGCACTATCTAAACAAGCTAATTCATCACTTGTTCTTCCAATAGGAGAAACATCAATTGATGTCGCTGTTACTTGAGCAACTTCATCATATATTTTTACAGACGTAGATACTGTTGGACTAATATCGTTTAATGTTAATGTAAAAGTTTCATAAGGTTGTTCACTTAAACTATCTTTAATTGCTTCAAATGTTTCACTTGCTTCATTTTCAAATATCTGAAATGATCCTGTTAAACCATTTCTAACTAGATCACTTGCAGATACACCTGTTATTGTAAATGGTACAGCTGTGTTGTCGGCTAAGTTCGTTGTTGTAAGGTCTATCGTAAATGCATCACCCTCAGTTGCACTTGTAACACTTGGTGTTAATATAAATGTTTCTTTTAAAGCAAGTGTACCTGTTAACGAAGATGCTAATGCTACATTGGCACTACCAAATGTTCCACTAAAACTAGCAACTGATATTGCTAAAGCTGATGTTGCATTATAATTACTAGATAGTGTTAAAGCAATTACAAAACTATAACTATCACCTTGACGACCTTTTACTTCAAAGACCTCAGGGTTTAATTTTTCTAAAGCAACTACTTCTTGTGCTTGTATACTTGATGACTTAGTAACAGTACCACTATAACCAGCTGATGATATTGATGGTAATATTCCATTCGCAATAGTAAGCGTTGCAGTATATTGTGTCGCTGTTGCCCAAGATACTTTAAAAGCTGTAGCAGTAATTTGATTTCCATCTGCATCTAACGTACTACAACCATAACTAAATTCTTGACTTGCACCAGATAATACTTCTTTAAATGTTATGTCAGGTGTTGTTCCTGCAGCAGCAGCGTTTCCACCAGTCCACGTATACGTTCCATTAGATGTAAAATTTACAGGTATAGCACGAAGTGTAATGTTAGCATTAGAAGTTCCCTCACCTGGACTATTTTTCTCAACGTTATTTACTACTTGTACTATTTTTAATAAATATATTTCTCTTCCCTCTTCGCTAGTTTGATCTGTTGATCCCTCAGATCCTGAAGCTACAACGTAGTATGGACTTCTAGTATTTACTTTATTTACTGCCATTTATTGATATTTTATTTAGATGTGTTTCTAAGTCTTTATTATAACTTGCTTCTATGTCTTTTGTTATTGATGCATAATATTTTCTATCAATGTAATCTATAATATTAGCACCTCTATTTCTACCACCAAATCTTGCAATAGTACCATCACGTTCTATTTTCTTCATTATTAAATATGCTAAATCTTCAATTGTATTATTAGCATAATTAGAAATTATATTTTTTGATTTAATCCAATTTTCTATTGCACCTCTATCTACTTTTCTAGGATTTCCACCTTTATCAACTTCTTTGAAATACTTAGCAGCATAGAAATTTAAAAAGATATCTTGGTTTTTTACAAAAACAACACTATTCATACTCCTCTTTAAATTACCACTTGCATTTAATTTTGATGGTGGTGTACCTTTGCTTACATCTAGTTGTGCTTTTAAGTCAGCTTGTATTTTTGATCTGAGTTTATTTAATGCTTGTGATGTAAATTCATATATCATTAGCAAAGAGATAATTCATTAGTAGGTACTTCTATTTCTATTGTTACACCCCACCCTGCAAGTTCATTCTCATATGAGTCGATTATTGGATTGGCGATTACAGATGTAGTTATTTGAAAGTTCTCTGAAAATGTATCTCCTCTTCTCATTTCTTGTTGTAATAGATTAACTACTTGCAATTGTGTGTTAAGTACATCTTGTAAATTATCATTTCCAAAGAATTCATCTTCATCTTCTTTTGTATTCTTATCATCTACTATATCTAAACATAAGACTTGTATTGATGCGTTCATTATTCTATCATTAAATGTTACATCTCCAAACACTATATGTGCTAATGGGTATATAGTTGTTTTATTCAGATCAATTTGTAGTAGATCACCAAACGTAACATATTTAGTTATTCCATTTGCTCTTAATATTGTTTTTAATTTATCTAGTATTGTATATACTTGTCTCATCTTGTGTGTTTTTTAATCATATTAGATTCTAATTCTTGCTTTTCCTTTTCAAACTCCAACCAGGTTAGACATTGAAATAAGGGTAATTTTGTAATGTTTTCAAATTGAGTGACATCTCCTTTAGCGATTGCGTAAACTGATTGATACCAACCCCATTTTGTTCCAAAGTTTGACGTAGAGTCAAGTCCTTGTTCACTTGATCCACCAAAGAGTGAATCAAATGACTCGATAACTCTTTCCCTAAACGATAAAAAAAAACATTAGCACCTATCGGAACACTCACTGGGGCGTCTAACATAACGTCAGAATACTTTTCACTACCCTCATAATCCTCTATTTCATATAGATTCCCTGTTTTAAATATTATAGGTCTATATAGTACAGCCATAGCTTTATGCATATCTTCCCAATTCTGTATGTATTTTTCTAAATCTATAAACTCTCCTAGTGTAATGTCATCTATCTTAGGAATAAAACCAAACTCTAGCTCTTTACCATTAGGATCAGTCATAGTAAATCTTTGTTGTAAAGGTGTTTCTTCTTTAAATATTGTCGCTAGGTGGTTTATTATGTTGGAGAATGCAGTCATAGGTAGTTCATACGCTTCCTTTAAATCTATACCACAAAAGTATTCAAGCATCTTCATATTAGCAAAGTTTATTTTTTCTTCACTAGGTTCTTGCTCACTATTAAAGTCTACGATCTTAATGTACTTTTGATATTCCTTTAGCTTTACATCAGATAACTCTCTAGGTACTTTTACTTTTATTTCTCTAATCATACTTATATAACTTTAGTCTTGTAATTTGTCGTATAACAAAAATAGAAAAAGTAGTTATATTAAAGAATATTTTGTAATAATAAATAGTTTATCTTATCTTTGTTTGATAAATATATAGATTCACCAAAATTATATTCAATCAGATCATTTCTGAGTTCATATTAATTTAGTTATTAAAATCCTTTAGCAAAGTTCCAAGCACGTAAAAGCCCTGTTCTTTCTAAGGGGTTTTTTTTATATCCCTTTGAATTTATGGAAGTAGAGTAATCACCAGACGTATACCGCATTTTACGTTGAATTAATGACTTTAGACCAATCATTGAATTATTAACCTTAATTACGTTGAATCAATCGAAAAAGGAGAAAATATCTCCGACCTGGATTCCATTTGAATCTATTTCCATTTATTACTTGATAAATAAAACTTATATTGATTATCAACACTATAAAAAATAACTATATTTTATTTTTATGTACAATTATTGTATATAAGTATTTTTTTGTATCTTGTAAGGGTGTTCAATCTAAGTAATTGGACATCGTTCATTGACATATCGAAATTAATAAACAACTAAATTATGAAAAAACAAACATTAATTAGGAAGTTCATCGAGTATCATACACCAACGTACAAACAATTACAAATCTTTTGTAAATATTGTCACGTTATAGGATCTGATGCAACGAAACTTCCAACGATTACCAAAAGTAATACTACAAACGTCTCATTCGAATCATTTGTTCAATGGGTTTTTATAGTAGATAAAACTTTAACCAAAAACAAACTTAAAGTTAATGGTTATTATTGCACCAATATATCATTTTGGAGAAGTAGAAAAAACATCATAGTTAAAAATGGTCGTTACTACTTAACAAAAGAATGTATTGAGGAGGGAAATTCCCTTTATACTTTCAATAAATCTTTACAATTAAAGCACTATAAAAAGTTAGTTAAACATTATAGACATAATTACAATCTAACTTTTGAACGCTTACGTGATGCCAATCGCAAACACTATAAGCAAAAAGATGATTTGGAAGATGTGCAAAAGTTTCTAGAGACTTTTAGATATTTAATATATCAATTTAATAAAATAGAAAAAAATGTCTAGGTCTTATAACATTTGGAACGAGATTAATTCGTGCGCTTATGCAAGTGCAAAAAGCTATGGAATTAAAGACCATTCGGAAATAATTTCCCATTATGGTAGTAGTGCAACCCACTCAAAAAAACTAGGTAAAATTACATACACTAGGAGAAACTTATTCGGAGATTGGTATTCTTATTGTATTTTGTTAGATGGAAAAATAATCCGACAAAGATATTTTAACAATAAGACAAAAGAACATCGAAAAAGAATCCCAAGATCCGTTGATAACATAAATAAAAATTGATATGAAATTTATGATAAATAGAATGTCTCTATCTCAACTTAAAGGAGAAATCAAAAATACAAAAGTGCTTTTGATGGAACTAGAAGAAGAGTTGAAGCAAAGAGAACAAAATTCTTAACTTATGAAAAATATAAAAAGTAAGTTAAAATATTATTTAAGAGCATTAATTTCTGACTTTTCAACTCTTGACCTTAATGATTATGAAAGAGAAGAAGAGTTAGAAATTAGACTTAATGAAATAATTGAGGTAATGCTTAATAATAAAATAATTGATAATGATTGGTGTGAATTACATAGTAGACACCAAGAGCCACATATTTTATATGCTTTATTAGATAAATTAAAATAATTAATTATGACTATACAATTTGAAAAAGCTATTATTTGGAAAGACAAAAGTATTACCTATCTAACCAAAAAAGGCAAAATTAAAACACTAAAACCAAAAAAGAATATTATTATTAAAAAGATATAAACTTCTTTTTTCTATGTTAGTTAGTTTGAACCCTCTAAAGTAAAAGAATTCTTTAGGGGGTTTTTTTATGCTCTTTAATTTCTTGATCTGATTTAGCCACAAAAAAAATGGGGAAGAAAAAATCAACCCCATCGTATTGAACCCTGTTATATTGAACCCTGTTATGTTGAACCCAACTATGTTTAATGAATTTACTCTTGCATATAAAAATCTGCAAGTAGAATTACTACGAGTAAAAATCCGGGTGCTAAAAATATTAGT
>TARA_R110002020_G_scaffold456466_1_pt1 | contig 22710 bp, 25 predicted proteins | sample TARA_R110002020 | Tara Oceans TARA_R110002020 (sample SAMEA4396489) | marine metagenome | biome: Westerlies Biome; feature: [MES] marine water layer (ENVO:01000295) within the mesopelagic zone...; material: water (ENVO:00002006), including particulate matter (ENVO:01000060) such...
GGTCTGCTCAAAGCCGAGGAACTTGATGATTCCGACATTCACCGACGGATGAAACCTCATCCCGCCCTTGTAAGGACCAAGCGCTGAATTGAACTGTACCCGGAAACCTCGATTGATCTGGACCTGGCCCTTGTCATCCACCCACGGGATACGAAAGATGATCTGGCGCTCGGGTTCGCAGATACGTTCGATCAGGGCGTGATCCAGGTAGTGTGGATGCTTTGCCACGACGCGACCGAGGCTCTCCAGAACTTCATGGACGGCTTGGTGAAACTCAAGCTCCCCCGCGTTGCGCCGGATGACTTCAGCCAGGATGGGGTGGAGTTTGTCGTCAATGCTCGTCATATCAGGTGCTTTCGCGAGAGGAATTCCTGTGCCTAATTTCTGAGCGTTTAGCCCATAAATTGAACAAGTCAAATGCAGTTTGAGGTCAGTTCTGTGAAATGGATGACGGCGGAGTTTTATGCACCTGGCCTGAGAGGCTGCCTTAGAAATGGGTGGGTGATTTCAAAAGGTTAAGTTTCCTTCGGATTTGCAGAGATTCGATGAAGAACACTATGGTCTGGACAAAATCAGCCGCCGACAATATGCCCGGCGTACGGCACGCTACGCAAGCGACATGACGGATCGGGAATGGGTACTGGTTGAGCCTTTTCTACCAATGCCGCGCCGTCTTGGACGCCCGCAGACCACGGATTCGTGCAAGGTCATCAACGCTCTGCTTTACTTCGCCACGACTGGTTGCCAAAGGCGGATGCTGCCGAAGCACCTTCCTCCCTGTTCAACCGTCAAGCGATATTTCTACGAGTGGAGGGCACTGGGAGTTTGGGGATGCATCAACCATCATCTAGTGATGGAGGCGCGTGAACTAGCGGGCAAGGAGGCAAGTCCGACGGCAGGTGTCAACGATACTCAGAGCGTCAAAACCACGGAAAGCGGCGGTATCCGGGGCTATGATGCGGGCAAGAAGTTAAAGGGCCGCAAGCGCCACATTATCGTCGATACGCTCGGCCTGATGGTCGGTCTCATGGTGCATGGTGCCGATATCAGGATCGCGACGGCGCTCCCGATCTCCTGAAATCCATCCGCCACAGATGGCCATGGTTGTTGCATGTCTTTACCGATGGTGGGTATGCGGGCAACAACTTGAAGCGGCGGCTGAAGAAGATCGGATACTGGACGGTCGAAATCATCAAGCGCAGCGACAAGGCAAAAGGCTTCGAAGTTCTGCCACGGCGATGGGTCGTCGAGCGCACCTTCGCCTGGCTCGGCGGATGCCGGAGACTCGCCAAGGACGTCGAAAAATCAATCCCATCAGCCGAGGCATGTATCATGATCGCCCACATCCGTCTGATCACCCGACGGTTCGAAAGGTACCAATATCGTTGAACCCTTTTCTAGTCCGACTCTAAAACCGAACTCAGAATCCATACGCAGCTGATCCAGCATCGTGGTGCCGTGTGGGGCAATGAATTATGACAATTGGAGGAGATACAAGCATGAAGAGAATACCAAATTTAGTAAATGCAGGCATCCTGGTGTTCGGCGCAGCGTCGATCTTCGCCACTGTGCAAGCCCATGGCCTCGAACTTGTTGGCGGTGTCACGGTCAGCCCATCTCGACGGCAACCAGTATCCAGTTCCCACCTGCGGCATTTTTTCGCTTCTGGAATGTCCATAGGTCGATTGCGGTCAACAATTCCGGCGAGCCATAAAGTGAATGATCCGGATCAGTATTCTTTTTGGAGACAAGGATGTCTGCTTCAAAGCGGACAGTAATTTCGGATAGGGTATTGCTGATGTCTTTGGCAACGATAATTGCGTCTGAGAGGGTCACAATATCGAGAGACAGTCTTTCGCCTCTGTTTGTCCGGCCTTCGATGTGGTTTGAGAACACATCGAATACATCGGGCGAAAGCAACCCGACGAGTTCCACCATTTTCCCTGCCGCATAATTCGCCAGAATGAACTCATAAATCTTTACAGCATCAATCAGAAATCTGGCCTCATCGATTTCGTTCGGCCTGCTGGCAAGGCCAGTAAACCAATTGGCGTTGTGGTTGTGTGTAGCTTCAGTCTTGTGTTGCGCAAGAATGTGATCGAAAAAGGTCTTAATCCCCTTACGCCTGCGCTGTTCACGAATGGCAATCAGATAGGCCCAGTAAATTCCGAGGGTTATGATGGGCCATAGACTGGATCCATTTTCGGCAGCCTCATTCATTCGGATGCTCCTATCGAATTTTGGCAGGAGTGACCGCGCCGGCGTTACCGGATCTGCGGCAGGGATTGAAATTGGTGGAATGGAGGAGGCGACGACAGCGTCCATTCCAGGGTTGTTGCGCCCGCGCCCCACGGGTTGTCTCCCGAGACCCGCTTCCGGATGAAGGCTTCCACCACCGTGATGACAAAGAAACACAGACCAAGCGCGGAAATGTAGGAGCCGATCGAGGACACGAAATTCCAACCTGCATAGGCGTCTGGGTAATCGACGTAGCGGCGTGGCATGCCGGCAAGGCCGAGAAAATGCTGCGGGAAAAAGACGAAGTTGACGCCGATGAACATCAGCCAGAAATGGGTCTTGGCAAGCACGGAATTGTAGAGATAGCCGGACATCTTCGGGAACCAGTAGTACCAGGCCGCAAAGATGGCAAAAGCTGAGCCCAGCGACAGGACGTAGTGGAAATGGGCGACGACGTAATAGGTATCGTGCAGCGGCCGGTCGAGCCCGGCGCTGGCCAATTGCACGCCGGTGACGCCGCCGACGGTGAACAGGAAGATGAAGCCGGTCGCCCACAGCATCGGCGTGCGGAAGGAAATCGAGCCGCCCCACATTGTTGCCAGCCAGGAAAACACCTTCACGCCGGTCGGCACCGCGATGACCATCGATGCAACCATGAAATAGCGCTGGGAACCGATCGACAAACCAACGATGAACATGTGATGCGCCCAGACGATGAAGCCGATCAGGCCGATGGCTAGCATTGCGTAGACCATGCCGAGGTAACCGAATACCGGCTTGCGCGAGAAGGTCGAGACGATCTGGCTGACAATGCCGAACGCGGGCAGGATCATGATGTAGACTTCTGGATGACCGAAGAACCAGAACAGATGCTGATATAGGATCGGATCGCCGCCGCCTTCGGGAGCAAAGAAGGTGGTCCCAAAGTTCCTGTCGGTTAAAAGCATGGTGACCGCACCGGCAAGCACCGGTAGCGAAAACAACAGCATGAAGGCGGTCACCAGCATTGCCCAGGCAAATAGCGGCATCTTGTGCAGGGTCATGCCCGGTGCGCGCATGTTGAAAATGGTGGTGATGAAGTTGATCGCGCCCAGGATTGACGAGATGCCTGACAAGTGAATGGACAAGATGACAAAATCCACAGCGGGTCCGGGCTGCCCTGCGGTGGAATAGGGCGGGTAAAGGGTCCAGCCGCCGCCGTGCCCCGCTGTTCCAGGTGCTCCCTCCACAAACATCGAGGCGATTAAAAGCACGAATGCGACCACCAGGAGCCAGAACGAGATATTGTTCAGGCGTGGAAACGCCATGTCGGGTGCACCGATCAGGATCGGCACGAACCAGTTGCCGAAGCCGCCGATTAGCGCCGGCATGAGAACGAAGAAAATCATCACCAGCCCGTGGGCGCTGACGACGACGTTGTAGGCGCCCGGATCACCAAATATCTGCATGCCAGGTTGCTGAAGCTCCATCCGCATCAGGACGGACAGCCCGGTTCCGAACAACCCGGCAAGGATAGAAAACAGCAGGTAGAGCGTGCCTATATCCTTGTGGTTGGTCGAAAACGCCCACCGCCTGAAAAACGGTGGCTTATAGTCATCCGGCAGCGCGGTGGAGTTTGGTGTTTTGCTGTGGGTGGCAGTCTCGTCGTGCATCGCCCTCTCCGTCACACGTCGACACCACGGCAACGGTCCTGCCGCGGATCGGTTTCAGGATGATGACCCCTCCAAAACGACAAGACAAATGGAATTAAATGCCTGATTGATGCAAATATATTGCACTTCAGAATTGAGACCGCCCACCGTCGGCACATTTGAAATACGGCCTGAATTTCGGTGGATTGGGGACCGGATACCGGTTTGGAGTAGGAAATGGGCGATGATCAAACCGCACGATAGATCATTGTCCCGCAGGCGGTTCTGCTAGCGGGTTGTCAATTAAGCCGGGTCAGGCCTGCCCGCCCTCATCAAGTGGCCGTGCGCCGTGGATCATGAGACCATCACTCGATTTCCGTGAGAGCAGTTTCCCTGTGCGCGGCAATGTGATCGGTCCTGTCGCTTGCGATCTCATATTGCGGGTCGTTTCTTGATGCGCGTCGGGGGGACCCTTGTAGCACAAAATCGCTTTCGTGAATCTTGATGATACTCCCGCTGACGCGACCAGCTTAAGAATTCCAGCTCACATGATCGCCTTTTGAGAATTTCGCCACAGCAATTTCCTTTCGCGAAAAATCCCGGGCCGCCGCCAAAGTTCCGTTGGATCTCATTTCCAGGCGGCGCGCGTGTGAGAAGTGATTGGCAGCATAGCCTCGCGGCCGCTACGACCATACGGTTTATCAATCGTGATCCCGGCAACTCTCACACTACCCCCGCCTACCACCCTTCGCTGTATGGCCGCATGCGCCGGATTCCAGAGGCGGCGATGCCCTGGGACAGCGATTTCCTGTTGCCGGGCGACATGTTCGAGCTCAAGCTGAGCGTGCCGGGTGTCTATGATTACTACTGCATCCCGCACGAAATGGGCGGCATGGTCGGCCGGATTGTCGTGGGCCAGCCGGATGATCCGGGATGGGAGGGACCTCCAGCCGACACAGGGGATGTGATGCCCGAGGCGCTGGCTGCCTTGCCTTCGGTGGAAGACATTCTCGCCAACGGACGCGTGGAAAGGAAACCGGCGGCATGACGACAAATGCCAATCAAGTCTCTCACCATGCGTCCTGGTCGACATTGCCGGAGCTGGATCTGATTGCCAGGGCGCGAGTGAAGGAAGAAGCGGCAATCCGCGAACTGATCCGGCGGTTGAATCCACGGCTGTTTCGGATCGCACGCGGAATCGTGCCCAGCGATGCCGAGGCGGAGGAGGTGGTTCAGGAGGCCTATCTTGCCGCCTTTACCGGGCTGGAGCGCTTCGACGGGAGGGCGCGGTCTGCAACTTGGATCACCCGTATCGCCATCAACACGGCATTGATGCGCACAAGGCGTACGCGCCCGGAAGAGGAATACGACACAGTGTCCGAAGAGAACAACGGCAATATCCTAAGGTTTTTCGGCGGGAGTGAGACGCCCGAAGCGAACTTCGGCCGGACCCAAATAAGCAACATTCTTGAAGTGGCAGTGGCTGGCTTGACACCCGAGCTGCGGCTGCCGTTCCTGCTGCATGAGGTCGAGGGAATGAAGATCCGCGACATCGCCCGCGATCTGTCGCTCAACCCCATTACCGTCAAGACCCGCCTGTTTCGCGCCCGCCGTCAGTTGCGCGCGGCGTTGGAAGAGCGGTTGCAGGGTGGGTTTGGCAGTGTCTTTCCGTTCGATGGAGCCCGTTGTGCGCACATGGCCGACACGGTTGTCGCGCGCCTCGTTGCGAAGGGCGCGCTGTAGAAACCACGGCCGCGGACTTGATAACCCGGCGATGCTTTCGTTCTTTGACTGTTCCCCGCGCGAAATCGGTGCGGTCTCCGGAGTCAATATACGGACGGCGGCGCCCTCGAGATCCTCATACTGGTTTGAGTGCAGGCTCCACAGAAAGGCACCCAGTGCCGCGCCGCCGAGGCTTAGTGAGATCGGAATCAGGAACAGGTAATTCATTCGGCCACCTCATCCGGGCGCAGCGCCACCCAGGCGTGCCAGGTACCGTGCCCAAGCAAAGGAAAGATGATGATCATGCTGCGCAATCCGGTCATGGCGCACATTGCAAAACCGAGGACGACGATTGCGCCCCAGGGCAGCACGACCCTCAGATTGTGGGTGGTGAGCGCGAATGATGTGCCCAGTGCGGTCAACGCATCGGTACGGCGGTCGAGCATCATGGGTATCGAAAACAGGCTGATCGCCATGGCGAAGGCCGCGAACATGCCGCCGACCGCCGAGCCGGTCAGGACCAGTGCCCAACCGCGCGGTGTGGTCAGGAGCTGATTGAGGATCTGGTCAAAGCCGGGAACCGGCAGCAGTCCGAAAAACAGGGCGTACAACAGATCGGCGGCGCGGAGCCACACCATCACCAGCAGGCATAGCATCAGGCCGGCAAAGGCCAGTTAGGCACCCGAGCGCGGACGCACCAGCAGCATGTCGGCAAGGCTGACCTTCTCGCCGCGCTGCAGCTTGCGGCTTTTCTCGTAAAGCCCGATGGCGACGAGCGGGCCGATCACCAGAAATCCGGAGAGCGCCGGAAAGATCAGCCACATGAGATCAACCACAACCAGCCCCCAGATCACCAGCACCGACAGCGTAAAGCTGGCGAGGCCGTAAATCAGGCTTTGCAGCGGGTTGTGACGGAAATCGGCCCAGCCGGCGGCAAGCCAGGACAGTGCCGTGGTCGCAGGCAGATGACGAGCAAATCCTCGGTCCGGGCGGATTGGAGGTTGGACAGCGGGAAGCGGTTCAAGCATGGCGACCTCGTTCAACAGCCTGCGGTGGCGGCCAGTTTGGCCGGATTGACGGAAACGCAACCAGGATGGGAACCGGTGGCGAGCGAGACGAATTGCCAGTTCGCCACCACTACCAGTGCGATTGCTGCGGCGGCGACCAATCCGGCAATGAGGCGTGGCGAGCGCGTCATTGCAGTTTGCCCGGCATGGCCTCGACATAAAGCGCGAGCATGCGGATATCGGCGGTGCTCAGGCGGCTCTGCCATGTTGGTATATGCCCCTCGCGCCCGTTCATCAGCGTTTGCCAGATGCTTGCTGCATCGCCGCCGTAGATCCAGGCCGAATCGGTCAGGTTGGGCGCGCCGGTGCCTTCGACACCACGGGCGTCTTCGCCGTGGCAGGCTGCGCAATTTCCTGAAACAGCGTTGCAGCTTCAGAGGGATCGTTGGCGATGAAGCCGTTCGAGAGAGATTGGACATAGCTCGTCATCATGCCGATCTGGATCCGGTCCAGCATCTCGTCGCGGCCGAATGCGGGCATCTGTGCAAAGCGGCTGTCGGGGTGGGCGCTGTTGATGCCGAGGGTAATGGTCTTGAATATATCTTCCACACTGCCGCCCCAGATCCAGGCATTGTCGGAAAGCTGCGGAAATCCCGGGCCGCCGATACCGTTCTTGTTATCGAGCCATGGATTTCGGACCCCTGCCGGTCTGGGGTGGTCACGGAGAAGCCAGGTCCGGCAAGTTGATAGAGCAAGCGATGATCATGATGCAATCTCGGCCTGTCGAAGCCTATGGCAGAACTGACCGGGGTGCCGGCTTGCATCTGGCTGCCGCTCCCGGTTTTCGTTTCGGTGGGGATGCAAACACAAGTGACGGAGACATTGTGCCGCAGCAATCGGCCGTGGATCTTGGTGCCATTGCCAGCGCTCTGGTTGCGGAGTTCAGGGCGAACAGCCACATCAACAATGTGATGCCCCATATTTCCGGTGCCCGCTGGGATCACATTGAGCGTGCCTTGCATGCCATTCTGGATATCGCGGCAGTCCCGGCTGGGCTGTCCCGGCTTGAGGCCAACATCATTGACCTGCTCTGTGCCGAACGCGGCGTGACCGGGCGCATCTTCAAGCCGTATTTTGAAATGCTTCTCGCCAGAATACGGCCGCCATCCCGGCGGCCCACTTGAATGCCCATGTCTTGTCGCTCCACGAGGCCGCACAAACATATGAAGATGGTAATCCCGGCGCGGCTCGGGTCGCAATCAAGGCAGGAGAAGTCGGGTGAGACTTTTCGGGTGCAATGCCGGAAACGGCGGCTGCCGCCCGCAGGCCGGGCGTGATGTGGATTTCGATAGCGGGAGCGCGCGGCAGACCGGCTGAATCTTGATCCATCCGAAGTGGTTTTCATGGCGTTGAACACAGGTTTTTGCCGCGACATGGGTGTCCTGGCGATGATGCTGGAGGGGGTGCGGCAAGCAAGGAAAGACAAAGCGGAAGGAGAGATCCGATGAAACACGCGAGAGACAGTCTTTACATGGCTTCCAATGGAATTGTGCAGGCCATCGGGCCGGGAACGGATCAGGAATGGGCCATCCTGGAGGCGCTTGTCTGCGACGAATACAATCGCCTGCATCCTGATGACTCGTTTGAAGACCTGAAGCAGCACGCCCGGTTCTCGAAGGAGGACCAGGGGTTGCTGCGGGACTGGATGGCGATTGCCGACCTCCGCGCTGCGCCAGCGGCGGGTGCGACAATACAAGCCCGATCTAAACAAACCGCTGACTTGTGAGACGCGCGATCGATACAGACAACGCGCTTCTGCCGATGCTGATCACCGGATTTGTTCTGGTAGTGCTCGGTGCAATCATTGTAATGATGTTCGTTTTAGTAGTGCTGTGGGGCACCTCGATCAATGCGGGATGGGACCGAAAATATTGACCGGGCCATGTTCGCGGCGCGCCTGCTACGATATGCAATGGACCATCGATACCGGGAGATTTCATGAAGCTGACCACTTTTACCGACTAGGCATTGCGCGTTCTGATGTACGCGGGAGCCGCCGGCGATAGGCTGGTGACGATCGAAGATACCGCCCGGCTCTACAGGATCTCGCAGGCACATCTGATGAAAATCGTAAACGTGCTGACCAATGCCGGCTATCTGCGCGGCGTGCGGGGGCGCTCTGGCGGATTCACGCTGGCCCGTCGTCCTGAAGAGATCAATCTCGGTGCGGTAGTCCGGGCAACGGAGATGGATTTTGCTTTGGTGGAGTGCTTCACCCCGACCAACGAGTGCGTGATCTCAAGCCGGTGCCGGCTGCCCAAACTGCTCAACAAGGCGCTGACCGCCTTCATCTCCACATTCGACGACTACTCGCTGGCCGACATCATGCTTTCGGAACAGGATTTTGCGCTGTCGGTGCCATCCGCGGCGACAGGTGATGACCCGCCATCGTCACCGCAATCAGACTAGCGCGGGATCCTGGGCCGAGGTCATTCTTCCGTTATGATGATGTCCATGGGGATATTGTGTGGCAGGGGGTGAATTGTTGGAATTCGGCTTTCTGCAAACCCAACCCCGATGACAATCGGCCGCGTCTTCATTGCTGCAAGTGTCTTGTCGAAAACGCTGCCAGCGTAGCTCAGGCGGTAATTTTCCTCATCGAATCCGATGATCGGTGCAACCACCACATTGGGCTGCACCGCCGGTCCGCCGGCGGGAACTATTGTGTTCCATATGCCGCGGTCGAGCCGGTCCCCGGGTGACCAGATCCGGAACTCCAGAGGCCAGCCTTTCTTGATGACCACGGGCAATGCGATCCGTCCGCCACGCGCGATGATGCTTGTCGCCCAATTGCGCAGATCAGGCTCGCCGCGAATCGGCCAGTAGCAGCTGATTATCCGCCCGCTGACCTTGCCGATAGCCTGATCCAGCCGGGCAGCGATGCGGTCCGATTTGGCCTTTCGCGCTTCGGCGCCTATGGCGAGACGTGCATCGAGAAGCCGGCGGCGTTCAACCTTGTGCCAGCGAAGAATGTTTGCCCGGCATTCCGGCATCGATGGTGGTTCGCCGAATCCGGAAACGAGCGCAGGCATGAAACCTGGTGGTGATGCATAATCCACCGGCTGATGATGGAGTTCTTCTTCGTTTCTCATTCCGGGCTCCGGTTTCCGCCGAAGACAAGGGGCGGCGGAATTTCGCAATTCAGAATGCGATCAGAAGAAACGGGAAGGCAAACGGAATTAAATGCTCTATTGATGCAATAATATTGCATTCAAAGGAGGCCGTGATGGATATCGACCGCGCCCGGACATTTCTCGAGATTGTTCACTCAGGCAGTTTTCTCAAAGCAGCCGACCGCCTTCATGTCACTCAAACCACGGTCAGCGCGCGCATACGTACACTTGAAGATGTGCTGGGGCGGCAATTGTTCATCCGCAACCGCAATGGCGCACAACTGACACCGGCGGGCCGCGAGTTCGAGCGTTATGCCCAGTCATTCGTGCAGATATGGGAACGGGCACGGCATCAGCTTGCCATTCCCTCGGGCAGAACCAGCTTCGTCGCGCTTGGAGGTGAGCTCAGTCTCTGGAACCCGGTGCTGCTGGACTGGCTGGTCTGGATGAAGCAGCGGAAGCCTGAAATCGCCATTCATGCCAATGTTGGTGTGCCCGATCAGTTGCTGGAGCAGCTGCGGACAGGCGTTCTCGATATCGCCGTGTTGTATGCACCCAAACTGCTGCCGGGTTTCCGGGTCGAGTTGCTGGTCGAGGAACAACTGGTTCTCGTCAGAACCAGATCCAGGGACGGCGAGCCGGATAGTGCGGACGATTACGTTTACGTCGACTGGGGGCCGTTGTTTGCAGCCCAGCATGATGCCAGTTCCAATTCTTTCGGCGAGCCCGGGCTGTTTGTCGGTCTTGGTCCGCTCGGTTTGAGCTATATATTGCGCGCAGGTGGAACGGGCTATTTCCGCCGCGGCGCTGCAGCGCCTCACATTGCATCCGGAGAGCTTGAAATCGTCGATGGCGCACCGGAATTCACCTATCCCGCCTATGCCGTTTATCCCGAATCAAGCGAGGCAAGAGAGGACATTCAGGAAGCTCTGCGTGGCCTGAAAGAGGTCGTCAACTGAACCGCGCGTCAATCCTCACGCTGGTTTAGCAGCACACCGATTACCAGTTCACGCCCGGCCCGGTTGATCCCGATACCGCGTAGTCTTCGCTCGACAAGACCATACGCAATCAGCCGCTCGGCCATGGATGGTTCCAGCGCCGGGTAGGGACCGCGATTCAGCCGCTTGAGGGCGGTCTGTTCGCTCTCGTCCAGATCGCTCCAGGTGACGGTCAATGATCTGTCTCCGCTCTCGACGATGAAGGATGAACTGTACGATGGACGAGGATCAAGGCCGTTTCAAACCAAATTTCTTGCACCGTATCTACAATAGATTTCGTTTGGCTTTGAGCCGGCCAGCAGGCAGTTACCTGAAGACAAGGGGAGCGCTGACTGAACCCGTCCGGGTGCAAAAGAAAAGTGCCACTCCGCCCCGGCATTGCGATCTGGTTTGACCCGCTGGCCGGGCCGCAACAGCCGGTGGATATCCTGACAAGCTGGCGGAACATTCCTCGCCACCCCGGACAAGGCGACTGACAAGATGAACACACCCACGGCGCTGTCCTCCGCTCTCTATCTCGGCATCGACACCGGTGGCACTTACACTGATGCCGTTTTGTGGTCCGAAACCCGTGGTATTGTGGCCAAAGCCAAATCCCTGACCACGCGTCACGATCTGACCGTAGGGATCTCTGGTGCTGTCGATGCGGTTGTGTGGCAGGCGCTTGTCGAACCCGGCGAGATTAAGCTCGTGTCGATGTCGACCACGTTGGCGACCAACGCAGTGGTCGAAGGGCAGGGCGGCCGGGTGGCGCTGGTGATGATTGGCTTCGATCAGGCCGATTTTGTCCGCGACGGCTTGTCCCAGGCGGTTGGCTCCGAACCTGTCATTTTCTGTCCGGGTGGGCATGATGTCCACGGTAACCCCGGCAAGCTTGTGCTGGACACTCTTGTTAGCGAATTGCCGACACTGGAAGCCAAGGTAACCGGCGTCGCTGTGGCCTCCTATTTTGCCATTCGCAATCCCGAACACGAGATCGCCGCGCGTGACATGATCCGCGCCCATACCCGTCTGCCGGTGACATGTTCGCACGAACTCTCATCGAAGCTCGGGGGGCCGAGGCGTGCGCTGACCACGCTGCTGAACGCTCGTCTAGTTTCGATGATTGACCGGCTGATCAATGCTACTCAGGGATTTCTGGAGAAGCGGGGAATTTTGGCGCCGCTGATGGTGGTGCGCGGCGACGGTGCGTTGGTTACCGCGGAATTTGCCCGAGCCAGGCCGATCGAGACGATCCTGTCAGGTCCGGCGGCCAGTCTGGTGGGGGCTCGTTACATGACCGGCCTGAATGATGCGGTGGCATCCGACATAGGCGGCACCACGACTGATATCGCCGTTCTCGATGGCGGACGTCTGCGGCTTGATCCCGATGGGGCCACAGTCGGCGGTATGCGCACGATGGTAGAAGCCGTTGCCATGCACACATTCGGGTTGGGCGGCGATTCGGAAGTTTCGCTCAATGAACGCTCGCTGATCTCGGATCTTGTTCTTGGCCCTCGCCGGCTGATGCCATTGGCGCTTGCCGGGGTGAAACATGGCGACACCATTCATAGGGAATTGAACCGGCAATTGCTCAGCGCGAATCCGAGCCGGTTGGATGGTCGATTCGTGTTGCGCACTGGGGTACCAGACAGCCTGGCAGTCGGCCTGACTGTGACCGAGAGGCGGCTCTACGCGGCGATTTCGGACATTCCGATCGCTCTTGATGACCTTGTGGTCTCGACGTCACAAATTGCCACAATCAACCGTCTGGTGGTGCGCGGTCTTGTGCATATCATCGGGTTGACGCCATCCGATGCCGCCCATGCGCTCGGCCGGCAGGGCAATTGGGATGCCATTTCCGCACGGATGGGGGCAGAGTTGTTCGCACGCAAGCGGAACGGCGAGGGGCGTCGCATTGCGGAAGATGGAGCCGCCCTGTCGGAGGCCGTTCTTCAGGCGATCACCCGGCGGTCTGCGGAAGCCATTCTTGAAACGGTCTTTAGCGAAGATGATTTGGATGGCCGTGCCTGTGTTGCTCATCCATTGGTCCAGCGCGCGGTTGGCAGGAATGGCGGCATGGCGGGACTGGCGATAGCCCTTGACCGGCCGGTGATCGGGCTTGGTGCATCGGCGTCACTTCATTATGCTGGCCTTTCGGGTCTACTCGGCAATGGGTGCATTCTCGCCGAGCATGCCGGTGTGGCCAATGCGCTGGGTTCCGTGGTCGGGCAGGTGCAAATGTCGGTGGAAGCGCGTGTGAGCCAGCCCGAGATAGGAGTTTTCCGTCTCAATTCCGGCACGCGTATCGATAATTACGAGACGGAGGACGAAGCAATGGCTGCCGCCGAGTCCCATATCAAGGTTATGGCTGCCAGGCTGGCAGCGCGCGCCGGAACTGATCACGCGCGGCTTGATATCCGTCGCGACATTAAGGTTGCGATGATCGATGGTGAACGCAGTTTTATCGAAGCAACGCTGCTGGCTATGGCCACGGGTCGTCCGCGCATAGCGTCCTGACGGGAGTTGCCAGTCCGGCTTTCCCTTATGAGCCGGAAGGATTCCAGCTGGGAAAATTCAGTTTTCAGTGTAAACACTGAAGTGTTTACACCAGAAAAAACTCGGTGCCGTTCGTAGCGGCTGCAGTCTCTAAACGAAGGCCGTTGTCATCCACCGAGATCATAGTGGCCGTGATATTATGCGCCGAGTCTCCGCACAGAAACACGGCTAACTCGCCAATTTCATACGGATATTACAGACTGCCAGAGGGTTGAGAGCGGTGGCGCTAAATTAGGCCATGAAATCAGTGCACCATGTATAGACGCCGTTTGGCAAGAGGATTCTTTAGTCGGTATTTGCGCGTTGTCGGGTGCTGACATGTGTCCGGCCTTTGATGCGGCTTTCTCATATGCCGCGGGCCCGTAAGGTGTTCGCAGGTCAGGTCCAAATCAACGCCGCGTGCTCTTGAGACACTTTGGTGCACACTGGTTTTCCTGATCCCGTCTCACGACCGTTGCGCCATACTTTCCAATGACCTCTATCGCTGCGACGTCCCCTCGGTTACGTTGGCTTGATTTATGCCGCAGTAACCGGAGCTCTGTATATCCCTCCCTTGGCCATGATGGCCCAGACGATGCGCGCCATCTTGTTGGCAAGCGCCACCCGCACCAGCATAGGTGGTTTGTGCGCCAGCATCTTGGCCAGCCACGTTCCTGGTGTTGCACCCTTGCGGGCGCGCCACACAAGCTCGCTATTGGCCCCTATGATCAGTAGCCGCCGCAGAGATCGTTCTCCCATCTTCGTCGTGGACCCAAGCCGCTGCTTGCCGCCCGTCGAATGTTGTCGCGGCACAAGCCCGAGCCATGCGGCAAAGTCACGCCCACGTTTGAAGGTCTCAGGCGACGGTGCAAGCGCCACCAGTGCGGTGGCAATCAACGGCCCAACTCCGGGGATTGTCATCAATCGGCCTACAGTCTCCTCTTCGCGGGCCCGGCGCGCAATCTGTGCATCCAGGGCGCGAATCTGATCATTCACTTGGGATAAGCTTGCTGTCAGAAACCGCAGAGCAGTCCGCGCAGTGTCTGGAAGCGCCGTTTGCGGATCTTCAATCATCGCAATTAGCTTGGAAGCGTAGGTCGACCCCTTTGGCACCACCTCGCCGAATTCCGCCAAATGACTGCGCAAGGCATTGATGGTCTGCGTTCGCTGTCTAATCAAGAGATCACGGGTGTGCAACACGACTGCTGCTCCCTGCGTTTCTTCGCTTTTCACCGCGACAAAGCGCATCGTTGGTCGTTGGGCCGCCTCGCAGATCGCCTCGGCATCAGCCATGTCGTTTTTCTGGCGCTTCACAAACGGCTTGACGTAGGCCGGTGGGATCATGCGGACATCGTGTCTCAAACAGCCTATCTCACGCGCCCAGAAGTGGGAGCTTCCACAGGCTTCCATCGCAACTAAGCACCGTGGCAGGCCACCAAAGAATTTCAAAACCTGCCCACGCCGCAACTGCTTGCGAAACACCACGGCACCGATGTCATTAGCTCCGTGGAGCTGAAACACGTTTTGGCCAAATCCAGCCCAGTCGTACGAACCTCGCTCATGATGCTTATCTCCAATAGTGGTTCAAACAATCACACTTTGCCACACACTCGGGTCGTCGCGGGCGTCTACATCATCAACCCTACCAACGGTCGATCCGTTCAAAAACGCTGAGCAGATCGGTCTCAAATCGTTCGCTGACGGGCACTTCGCAAACGATGGATGGCGGGGCCAACGGCGGCAATCAATCGGTTAATTCGTCCAGTGTGACCCTATGGGCATCTGCCAAAGCGCGCAGGAACGCGACCGATCCCTGCTTGCGGCCGGTCTCGATCTCGGCAATGAAATCGGAAATTTCACTGGGTGTTGGTCGCCGATCGATCATGTCCCGGAGCGCGGTGTAGCTTCGGCTCTCACCGGGTGTTGCGGGTGCGAGCAGCATTTGCTGACGTGCCGCTCAAACGAGTTAAGTTGGCCCTTGCGGCTTGCCCCCAACCTTTTTCCCGCTCCCTCGAGTGGTTCCACATTGCCATGACAATACAGCCCATGCAGCAGATCGCCGATCACGTCGCACGATCCCAGCCCGGGTGCACCGAAGCTCTATCAACCATCGACAGGGACATCATAGCCGTGAAGTGGAGTCTGTGGCATGGACTTGGCGATTATGCGATCCGCGACATGGAGCGGCTTCTGGCGAGGTTGAAAGAGACACAGCAGGGGCAACGGGTTCTCGACCGTGCGGTTGCACAGCCTCTGCGCGAAGCTCCTGACCTATTTGCGCTCGAACCGCAGTGGGATGATCAACTATGGAAAGCCCTACCGATCCGGATTTCGCATTGCTACCACTCTCGCCGTGTCGACGGTAAATTCGCTGGTCAGCAAGCGGATGGTGAAGAAGCAGATGCGCTGGTCCCGCCATGGAGCGCACATGCTCATGCAGGTCCGAACGGTCGAAGTGAACAGCGAGCTTCGTGATCGGTTACGAGCACCGTTCCGGCAGCCGGAACCGAACGTGCCTCCCATATTCAAGCCAAAGCCACCGCTTCTGCAGGTTGACTGACCCCGGAAAAATTACCAGTCTCGCTTTCATGTCTGAACGTTGATTTCCTGCGGGTCGCCCGTTGGAGCCGCAGCAGCTCGGAGCTGACGCGACTCGATTGTCGGTATTATGGGTTAAGCAAAATTGCCACTTATCTGGCAGCTTCGTCTATTCTACCCGCACAAGAACGTCTTCGACAGATGGAAGCGCAGCCAGGATCTCGGCGGAAACATCATCTGTTGCTGGAGGCGGTCCCTCCCAGCCGGGAGTATCCGGGCGACCTACGACGATCCGGCCGACCATCGCTGCCATCTCGTGGGGAATGCAGTAGTATTCGTAGACCCCTGGAGCTTTGAGGGTCACCTTGCACAGTTGTTTGGTGTTGGCACGGTGCTGGCGCTGTTCGCGTTGATGGCGGCAATGGCCATACCGGCGGCGGCCGGGCTGGAGGAGGTGCAGGCAACGCGCAACGGCCGGAGAAGTGAACGGTTCTAGCCTCCGCTTGCAACACAAAGAACAAGCCGCATAATCGACCCAGAGCCACTAGTTCTCAAACCGCTCTGATGTCCCACTTTTTGCAACTACGGACACTGCCTCCATGATAATGCGGACCAGACTTCCAAATTATCCGCGCCTTCAACAAGCGCGTCAGCTGAAACTGTCACAACTTTCGTGACAACGGCTCACCCTGTTGATCTTGCGGATTGGCTGGGGCAATTGCCAAGGTCAGAAGCATGGGCCCACATTGCAAACCTGACTGCGGTACGGCGCGCAATCGTGTTTGCGCACCTATCACCGGAGACACAGGCTGACCTGGCGCGAACAGTATTGCCACAGGAGCTTGCCGAGATTGTCACTCAAATGGATACAGACGATCGCGCTGACCTTTTCAATCTTCTGACGCCAGTTGGGCAACTCCGTCTTGCACAGCACCTCGCTGACGAAGAGTGCGAAAACATACGCAGCCTTTCCGCTCATGACGCAGACACCGCCGGCGCAATCATGACAACGGATTATGCCATTCTCGGCGCAGACATGACGACCCAGGAAGCGATCGCAGAATTGCGACGTCAGGCTCCGGATAAGGAGACAATCTATCGCTCCTACATTCTCGATGGTACTGGTCGCCTGATCGGCTCCCTTAGGCTGCATGAGCTCATTCTGGCAGCAGACGATGCGTTGATTGGCGACATCATGGAGCATTCGCCACTTTCTGTCCCTCTCACCATGGATCGGGAAGATGTTGCAAAGACAATCGCCCGTTACGACATTCTCGCATTGCCGGTGACCGATGAGGAAGGCAGTTTGCTGGGGATCGTGACGCATGATGATGCGGCCGACGGTATGCAGGCAGAAATGACCGAGGACTTCCAGAAAATATCCACGGTACTGCCATTTGCGCAAAATCTGCGGGAGGCCGGGATCGGCATCCTGTACTCCAAGCGCATTGTCTGGTTGGCACTGCTCGTGTTCGGCAACCTGTTTTCCGGCGCTGGTATTGCCTATTTTGAAGACATGATACTCGCGTATGCCTCGCTGGTGTTCTTCCTGCCACTTTTGATCGACAGCAGCGGCAATGCCGGGTCACAATCCGCCACATTGATGGTACGCGCACTGGCGACCGGAGATGTGGCCTTGAAGGATTGGCGCAATCTTATCCTGCGCGAACTGGCCGTCGCTGCTGCTTTGGGTGCGACGATGGCTTTGGTTGTGCTGCCGGTCGGTGCATTCCGCGGGGGGGCCGGTGTCGCGCTGACGGTCGGTTTGACAATGTTCATCGTCGTTATCATCGGTAGCCTCGTCGGAATGTCATTGCCATTTCTGCTCAGCCGTTTCCGGCTCGATCCTGCAACAGCAAGCGGTCCGCTGGTCACGACGATCTCAGATGGCGTGGGTGTGATGATCTATTTTTCGATCGCGACGCTGGTGCTGGTGATCTGAAATCAGATCGTGCAGGAGCGGTGAATCGCACATTTCCTGCTTCGTCAGTGGCGCGGTGGATATCGCATTTTCCGATCTCCAAATCTGATCACAGGTTGCGATCAGGCCCAATGCAGCGCCATAGGTTGCGCCTACTTGCCTAGCAACAGATTCAAATCCTGCTCTCGTCAGGTCCGACACCGGAATGGCGATTTCTGCCCGCCTGGTGGCATGTGGTTCGTCAGAGGCGGGCGACACCGAGATGGCACCTCCGTCATCCTCCCAGCGGGCGATGCAAGCCGCGCTTGGTCCATAATTGAAGGTTTCTGTGTCGCTCCTGTTTTCAGCAGGGAATGATACAGGAAACAGTTGTTCAAAATCCGCTCTACATATCATTGGATAGCACCCTTTCTCAGCTGATTGATTCTGCTCTCCGGCCTGGCCGCGTCGCTAAAGTTGGCGGCGCGGCCAACCCGCAGGCGGCTATTATACCGCTTTCTTGAGGGCCTCACCTTCCAGCCACGTCGTGGTTTGAGCAGGTGCCAACGGAACCATCCGCAATTCACGGTCATCGAACCCGTCTACAAGATGCTTGATGTCTCCACGGAAGACACCGATGTCCCGAAGCAACCTGTCATCCAAGGCTTCGAATGCAGCAATCATCTTGCGACGTCTCCACTTGCGAACAACTGACTGAGACAACCTGCGGAAGAATCCAAACCGTTCGCCGGTCTCACGGGATTGAAAATCGGGATTGAGCATCTGGGGTGTAAGATAGATGGACATGTTATCCTCCAGTCCTGAGATTACCGAAGCCGAGACGCAGGTACGCAGGCCGCAGGATGTAAAAACGGTAAATCCGTCCCAACCACTGCAAGGCGCATTGCTGCCTTTGTCGTTCTGATTTGATCGTTAGGAGATCAGTCTAACCCCGGAGACATGGACAGGCGTAATGCGCGAGTCCCGCCCGGGGTTACCGGCGGTTCAGGAGTTGTCCCGCAAAAAGCGAGAACTTCTTATGAAGTCTGAACATCATCATGCACCCAATATGGTCCCTGCATCGCAGTCTTTCAACTCGCCAAACACACGTCGCGGCTTTACGACGCAGGGAGCCGCACTTGGGTAACCATTTCAAGCATTGTTGGCCTCAGTAAGTATCCAATGCAATCATGGCATTGACTAATGCACGCCGCACGCATAGCTATATAGTTATGTTGGCACACGCAGATCATTTCCGGTTTCTTCTACTGATCCGCTCGCTTCCCCGGGCGGTGTAGGCGCGTCGTGCCTGCCGCATTTTCCGGGGTCTCCTCACCGTTCTGAATCGATTGCGTGACGGCAATGTCGTCAAAGGGGAAGCTGTAACCAGCACCACCTCGTACCGGTTTCCGGATGTTGAGCGCCGCATTGTCCGACTGCCGCGAACGGGGCAGCTTATTCCGCCCAGACCGTGGCGGGGTTCATTTCAGTAAAGTTTCATTTCGTGGCCAAACTGCAGCCTATTTTTATGCGAGGAGTTCAAAATGCTGTCTCAGCCGAGATTAAACGCGAACGGAAGCCCTTTATGCTGCGCGATTGTATGCATCAGCGATATGGTTCGCACTCGCGCAGAAACTTTCGAATACGGCGTACTGAAGTCTCACGCTGCCTCGGCCGTGGATTGCTGGAGGAGCGCGGATTGACTGTGCACACACCTGGCAAGGCAACTGCCATCGCACATGATGCACCCGAAGGAAGCCGCCTATGATCTGACCCGGTCATGAAGCTTCCTTCGGGCAAGTCAATCCGTGCCTCGAAAAGCTTTATTCCGGAGAAAGTCAGATGAACTATTCCTTCACACGCATCACCTGCGCCAATTGCCATGAATCCCTGCCCCGGGCCGCCGCACACCGGTGCCCGCTTTGCCGTGCGCCAGTGTCGCTAGCCGGTTTCGGAGCCAACGCCATCTGCCCCCATTGCGATGCCTTCATTCCCCGCGCGCATGCTGGGCATTGCCCCCTATGCGCCATTCCCGGTTTCATCAGGTCCGGTATTGGACTGTCTGGAGGACACCGGCAATGACCGCAAAGCAGCACATGAAGCGCTTGGCTTGGCCGAGTGTTTTTTTGGCCTTCAGTCTCGGGCTCGTCCTGTTTAACGCCGATCTGGCCAGATATCACGAATTCGGTGACACGGTTTCGCTCAGTCTGAAAGCGCTCGCATACTTTGCCTCTGCCTGGCTTGTCAGTCGGGTTTTCGCGATGGCGTTGGACCAGGCGGGCGCGCGCAGCCGACCCTATCCGCGCCTGCTGAACGACATCATCGCTGCCATTTTATTCCTGGTCGCATTCATTAGTACGACCTCACTGTTTATGGGTCAGGGTGCCTATGGCGCACTGGCTGGTTCCGGTCTTATCCTCGCCATGCTCGGTTTCGCAATTCGCAACGTCGTGGCTGACACACTGTCCGGCGTGGCGCTCGGTATCGAAGGTCCATTCCGCATCGGTGACTGGGTCGACATAGACGGCCTTGCACGCGGCAAGGTCGTGGAGATTGGATGGCGCACAACACGAGTACTGACCAGGGACTCCATGTACCTTATCCTGCCCAACAGCCAGATCGCCCGCCAACGCATTACCAACTATTCGGCCCCAAAGCCTCATTACCGTGCCCAGGTCACCATCACCCTCGATCACACCATGCCAATAGAGAAGGCGCGCGAAGTGATGCTTGACGCGGTGCAGCAGGCGAAGCTGATCCATCACGATCCGCTGCCCGACGTGCGCGTTCTCGCTTATGAAGAAATCGGAATAACCTATGCCGTCCGCTATTGGTTGTCCCGCTTCGATTGGGATATCGATTGCCGGGATGAGGTTTACAGCCTCGTCGATGACGCCTTGCGCCGTGCCGGCACGATCGCTCCGCACCGCCGGATAGAACTGGTCAATACAGAAGCTGCTATTCGCGCCGCGTGCACCGCCTATCAGCCGCCATCTGCCATACACCCGTTTCTCAGCGCTCTGAATCCGAAACTTTGATTTCTTTCAAACTTCAGTTGTCCTCGTACCGAAGCAGCCAAGCCACAGGGGCGTTGTGCTCAACGATGGAGCGAATGGAGCTTTCACCCTATTATTTGAAGCGTGTTCCCGAAACTGGAAGCTGGCTTCCGGAAGAATACAGGTTCCACACTCGGCGTCACCCTTGTCTCCATTTTGTCGACGTGCCGATGAGCCTGATCGGCGCTTTCATTCTCGTCAAAATGAAAGCGCCTGGCTCAGAACTCCTCCCAATCGCCGTTCGTGTCGAGCGCCGCATTGCCTTCAAGGGCCGAGATGAGCTTACGGCTGAGCGCACGAGCAGGAGAAATGTGAACCACGACGGCTGTTGACGCTCCACGCAGCGCCCCCGCATTGGCCGAACCAGGCCCTGTCAGCCGGAACCGGCTGACGAGCGCTTTTAGCTTGACGGCTTCGTTCGCCAATGTGCCGGAGGCCGCGTTCTGCTGCTCCACCATTGCGGCGTTCTGTTGCGTCGTCTGGTCCATGGAGTCGACCGCGATGTTGACTTCGGCAAGTCCGGCAGACTGCTCCTTGGCAGACGTTGCGATCGATTCCATGTGCGTGTTGATGTCCGCGATGAAGCCGTTGACGTCGGCAAGCCAAGCCTGCGGATCGATGTCATTGAGCTTGGCGCTCATGATCAGCGTTGCCATGAACGCGGCCCGATCCGCACCGCGGTCGGAACCTGCAAACAGCCACGACTTTCTTCCGAGAGCAAAGCCTCGCAGCGCTCGTTCGGCGGCATTGTTGGTCAGGCAAATCCTGCCATCGTCGAGGAAGGTTGTGAAGCCGAACCAACGCTTGAGCATTTAGTCCATCGCTTCGGCAACCGGAGTACTGCGTGACAGCTTTGTCCGCTCGGCCCGCATCCAGGCTTCGAGCTCGTCGACGAGAGGGCGGCTTTCCTGCTGACGCCGCTCCAGACGTTCATCGACAGACATGCCATTGATACCGCGCTCGATATCCAACAGGGCGTCGATCCGATGGACGGCCTCCAGCGCAATCGGCGAGATCGGCGCGGCGTTCTTTCCACGCTTGCTGCTCGTCGCAATGTCGGCGAGCACAAAGAACTTGCGGCGTGCATGTGCCCAGCACAGTGCCTGCGTGAGGGGACCTGGATTGCGGTCTACCTTGAACAGCTGATTGTAGCCGCCATAGGCATCCGCCTGCAGAATCCCGGTGAAGGTCTGCAGGTGGCGCGGTGACGGCGCGCAAATTGAAGCGCGGCGATATCCTGTCGCTCAATACCTTTCCGATGTTTTCGGGCTATTACACCGCGCTGGAACGCACCATGTTCGTGGGTGAGGTCGACGACGCATCCTTGAAAATCTGGGAGGCCAATGTCGGCGCACATGAGTATGGGATGTCACTGCTGAAGCCGGGCGTCAGCTGCGCTGATGTTGCGCAGAAGATCAACAGGTTCTTCGCAGAACGTGATCTGCTGCAATACCGCACATTCGGGTACGGGCCACAGCTTTGGCGTGCTGTCGCATTACTACGGCCGCGAAGCCGGTCTGGAACTGCGCGAAGACATCGACACGGTGCTAAAACCCGGCATGGTGATTTCGATGGAGCCGATGCTGACCATTCCAGAAGGCCAGCCGGGTGCGGGCGGATATCGCGAGCATGACATTCTGATCACTACTGAAGACGACAACGAGAACATCACCGGCTACCCCTACAGGCCGGATTTCAACGTGGTCTAATAGCGACTTTGCTGCTCGCCTGCTCGAAGGGCGCGCAGCGAGATCCGCACCCATTGACTGACCAGCTCTGCTCTCGCCATCTCATACCTGCCGCGCTGAGAAATGATGCTCAGTGGAACTTTCACAGCTCTTCGGAATTTCAAAAGAGAGGAGACTGTGATGGCAAAATTCTCTAGAGGTGATCGTGTCAGGTGGAATTCAGAAGCTGGTCATGTCAGCGG
>TARA_R110002020_G_scaffold261031_2_pt1 | contig 22709 bp, 20 predicted proteins | sample TARA_R110002020 | Tara Oceans TARA_R110002020 (sample SAMEA4396489) | marine metagenome | biome: Westerlies Biome; feature: [MES] marine water layer (ENVO:01000295) within the mesopelagic zone...; material: water (ENVO:00002006), including particulate matter (ENVO:01000060) such...
GGGTGCTTTGGGGGAAGGGCAAAGAAAACCCCCTCCTGCAAATCACAGGAGAGGGCTAAACGATCACTTGGCAAAGCTTTAGGCGGCTGCTGCATTCAGACCGGCGCCGCCTGTGGCGATTGCGGTCATGTGGCGGTCGCCATCATAGGTTTCATCCAGCATTCCCTGCAGAACCGCACCATCCTCATCAAGATTAAGGCGGTTGGCAAAGGCAACAACACAGCCGTAACCGGCCAGAGCATAATGGACCAGGCGTTGATATTGCGTGATGATCATCGCATCGCGAGTCGCATCATTGCCGAATTCCTGTTCGATCCCGTGCGCACGGGCTTCTTTGACAAGGCCTGCCATGCCTTTGCAATGCTCGCCTTCGGGGTCGATGTCATGCTGCGCGCAAAGAGATTTGATTTTGTCCATCCCTTGGCTAATCCCGTTGGCGCCAGCGATCAGTGCTGCGCTCAGCTCTTTATCGGTTGCCGCGCGGCCCAGTTCGGTCGTGACTTCAAGCGATTGCTTGCAGGCGCTGTAGAGGTCCTGAAGCTGGTCGTGGTATACGTCGTGTAGATTATTGAGGGTCATATTAAGTCTCCTTGGGCTCGAGTTTGATGACTTGGTTATGGGGTAAACCACGGCGGGCAGCCTGATGTTCCCAAATCCGGAAATGAATTTCTGCAGCCGGGCGTTCGAAGGCTCTTGATCCTCTGGGCAATCCAGACTACGCAGACACCCGGCATAGGGGTTTAGCTCAGTTGGTAGAGCATCGGTCTCCAAAACCGAGGGTCGTGGGTTCGAGTCCCTCAGCCCCTGCCAATTTAATACCAATTCCGGCCGACGTTCGATCTTCCTGTTGCGACAGGAGGTACCGGGTCTTGCGATGGTGGCAGATGCCTTACAGGGCAGTTCCGGTAACCTCCACAAACTGCGCACTAAGTTCCGCAACGCGTAACATGCGCAGGCGATGCGCAAAGCGCGTAACGGGGGTGCGTGATAAGGCGCATCACTATGTCGGGTGTTTGTGCTGCACCGTAAAGCTCCTGCCGTGCTCTAAGGCGTTGGCAGAAATCAGCATTCTCTGGCACACACCTGCTTTGTGAACCTTGTTGTTCCAAAATGGCATGGCAGCTATGCCATTTTCAGGCGTTGTGAACGCTAACGGATCCACCTATCTCTGCATTGCAGCATAAATACTGCATTGCAGCAATGGATGAGGTGAAATCATGGCGACTACATATACCAACGGTGGGCTTGATGTCGGTCTGAATGCTGACCGCGCATTTTTCCATCGCACATTCGAACAACTTCGGGCCGCGTTTGCCCGGCACAAAGTATATCGCAGCACTGTAAACGAGCTGTCCGCGCTGAGCGACCGTTCGCTCGGGGACTTGGGTATTACGCGTGGCGCAATCAAGCGCGTCGCACGGGAGACAGCATATGACTGACCGCATGGACATCACCAGCTCGGGTCAGCCCGCGGCGCCTTTTTCCGAAATCATGTCTTTGGTGCGCGCCTTTGGTGCAAAGATTGCATTAGGCTTTCATGCGGTGCAGCTCGCACGTGTTAAATCGATCCTGTCACGCATGAGCGATCGTCAATTGGCGGAAATCGGAATCAAGCGGTCCGAGATTTCGCAATACGCTACCAAACTCATGGCGCTCGACAGCGACCACTAAGGGCTTGGCAAGCAGAGAAATCGGTCCGCGCACGGCAGTGTAGCAGGCCGGATGAAACGCATCGGTTCTCGTTCCTCCCGGATGACCCGTTGCGCGCAGTGGCGCCGCTTTGCGGTGGATCCTGCACAGGGCCGGCATCTTCACCTCCTCCCGACGGTGCCGGCTCAGCCTCCTCTGGTTTTCAGGCGTGTGATTTTCTTCACTGTCTGCCCAGAGCGTGGCGCAAGGGGCAAGCCAAGGACGCAGACTCATGAGCGATATCAAGCCGCATTTGAAGGTCGGTATTCATCGGCTTTATTCCAGCGACAAAAATAAAATTCGGGCGCACTTCATGCGCCTTGATGCCGAATCGCGCCGTTCACGGTTTTGCGGAACAGTCAGTGACGGTGAAGTCGTCAGATACGTCGATGAGATCTTCGGGCATGACAGCATTACCTGTGGCGCACTGATTGACGGCAAATTGCGTGGCATCGCGGAGCTGAGAGGCGTTTATTACGCACGCCCCGCAGCAACGGAGATCGCCTTTTCTGTCGAAAAGGACTGGCAGAACCGCGGCATAGGCGACGCGCTATTCGACCGTGTGTTTGCGATTGCACAAAACCGTGGCGTCCGGATGCTGCACATGCTGTGTTTGCGCGACAACAACCGGATGAAGCGCATCGCGGTCAAGCACAACGCCGAGGTGAGCTACGGCCTGGACGGAATAGAGGCGGTGTTGCGGCCCGATTGGCCGACGCCACTCTCGATCGCGCAGGAGGTCATGGGCGAGACAAGCGGCTATGTGTATGACATGACAGCGCGCAGCTGTATGGCGCTCTTGCAGGCGGGCCGAAAGGCGATGCAGGCGTTGGCCGTGCGTCCGGCTTCTTGATTGTGCAGTTTACCTGACCGCCGTCCGCAGACTGGCGATGTATCGCCGCGTGACAAGCTGATCCGCGGAAGCGAATGGCTGCGTGCGCGGGCATGATTTTTCAGCCCGCATCAAAGACCACGAAGCAGCACAGGGGGCGGGCAGCGTCTGGCGCACGGTCTGCCCCTGTATAGGCTGCGCGGTAGTCCTGAATATCCGATGGCATGAAGACGGAATCGCCGTCGGTTGATCGCAGGCTTGCAGATTCGCGCTCATGGGGCCGCGCAAAGAGTGCTGGCGCGCTTTGCGCTCAGAGAGTGCGCTCTACGTGCGTTTGGGGTGCTGTGGAAACGAGGCAGTCCAGAAACAGATTGGGCGGACGACTGGCACTATATCAGAATCCGGGAAAATGCCATGGATTCGCCCTTTTGTGCTCAATGAAGTGCCACAAACCAATGTCAATTTTTCACGATATTTCCCAGCGCAACGGTATGGACAGATGACACCAAAGCCCGAGAACTCATCCAAAGATACACCCGCACCCGAGTATGAGCTGGACGACAATTCATTGAAGGCGATCCGGTCAATTCTGACAGAACAGGAGGCGCCGACACCACACCGGCCTGATGGTCGGAAACAGGCTGCCTCTGGGCTTGTGGAGCAAGAAACGCCACGTGAGGTCGCACTGGCGCGCAAAAAAGCAGAGGCTTTTGTTCCGCTTAGCAGTCCAGAGGTGCCGTCCGTGGAAGATCTGCGCCCCGCACGCGCCAAAGGCCTGTTTTCCCTGCGGCAGAAACTCAAGAAAACGCCAAAGCCTGCGGCTGTGAAACCAAGCGCCCGCACACCTGAGCCGGTGGTGGGAAACAACGTGCTTTCCAGCCTCAAAGGGTATCGACCTGCGGCTGCGCATATCGCGCTTGGGGTCTTCGCCCTGTTGGCGTTGACGCATCCGTGGCTGGTGCTGGGCCTTACGTTGCTGTTTTTGCTGATTCTGGTCGGTGTTTTCCTGATCGTCGGGTATGACGGGTTTTGGCAAGGTGCGATCAAACTTGGTCGCTGGTATGCCAACCGCCGTCCGGCGCGTGCAGCCATCCTGCATGCACGCCTCGATAGTTTCGCCGTTAGATGGGACGCTATACTTGACCGCTTTCCTGAAGGCACTGTTGATGGCCTCTACCTGCCTGATTTTGGCGAGATCGCCACCGCGGATGCTCGCCATGCGCAAGCGGTGGAGCGGCGTTTGAACGGGCTGCATGGCAACGGCGCGTGACACAGGGCAAATTGCAGCCTTGAATCACTGCACCACAGCCGCTAGATGCAGCTGACAAGGCAATTCAGGATATGATCCATGGCTACCACCAATCCGCTTCAGTTCATCCAGCAAGTCCGCGCCGAAGTGGCGAAGGTCGTCTGGCCGACCCGCCGCGAAGTGATGTTGACCACAGTGATGGTGTTTATCCTTGCTGCGCTGACAGCCGTTTTCTTTGCGCTGGTTGATATCGTGATCCGCGGCGGGCTCCAGTACGTCCTGAATGTGTTCGGCTGAGGCCGGACAGGGACGGGGCGCAGTGTAGGTGATGCCTGCAAAAATTTTGGCAAACCCTTGAATCCCGATGGCGCGTAAGCTAGTCCGCAGGCCTGTCTGGTGGCATGGCGTGCGATGATTCGAGTTGCGCGCGGATTGGTGTTGCAGGTGGAGCAGGGCAAGACCCTGACGTGATTTAGGAATTTGCAAGCGCTCAGTGCGCTTCAGGACAAGGACGGAAAGATCAAATGGCAAAACGGTGGTATTCGGTCAGCGTCCTTTCCAACTTCGAGAAAAAGATCGCCGAGCAGATCCGCACAACCGTGGCAGAGCAAGAGCTTGAAGACCAGATCGACGAAGTGCTGGTGCCCACGGAAGAAGTGATCGAGATTCGCCGGGGCAAGAAGGTCACGACCGAGCGGCGATTCATGCCCGGTTATGTTCTGGTGCACATGGAAATGTCCGACAAGGGCTATCACCTCATCAACTCCATCAACCGCGTTACTGGTTTTCTTGGTCCGCAGGGCCGTCCAATGCCCATGCGTGATGCCGAAGTGACGGCAATCCTGGGCCGCGTCCAGGAAGGCGAGGAGACTCCGCGCACCCTTATCCACTTCGAAATCGGCGAGAAGGTCAAAGTGGCCGATGGCCCGTTCGAGGATTTCGACGGTATGGTCGAGCAGGTGGACGAGGAGAACCAGAAGCTCAAAGTTATGGTGTCGATCTTTGGGCGCGAAACGCCGGTTGAGCTGGACTTCACACAGGTCAACAAACAGGTCTGATCCTTAGCATTACACCGGTATTTTAATTAAAAACTGGCGTCACCTCTCTTGGAGGTGGCGCCAATTCTTTGTCCGATCTTCATATGCGCTAGGGGCCGGTGTGCGGACGGAGCGGAAATCTGCTGCGCTTTCTCGAATGTCTGGTCTCTCTAACCTGTCACCAAAAAACCGCAGCTTGCGAACGCAAATAAGTTACTCTGCATTTGCCAACAGGGCACCGATGTTTTCCCAATAGGCTTTCTTTCTGCCAGCACCCTTAATCTGCGCTGTCGGGTGCATGGTGCAGAAAAAAGAAGTGTCGTCTGACTTAGCAAAGTGTAAATCGCCTACAGCGTCAAAACCAACGCCCACGATTTCCTGCCAATGTGCCAGATACCGTTTGCTGTAAAACACAACGTTTCGGGGCCTGTGTTCATCAATGGCAGCTTTAATCTTGGCTTTTCGACTTGGGAGCATCGCCGCGCTATAGCTGGCTCGGTCACGTAAGATTGGATCGTTTGAGAATCGATTGTAGTGCCATACGTTTATATTGGGTGAAGGTAGTGGCAACAATTCAAGCCCGCAGGTCATAGACCCTTGACGCAACCACCGCTCACCCTGCATCTCTTTTGATGCAGAAATATCATACGGTTTGCCTTCGGACTTTAGTTGCGCCCGCATAAGCCAATCCCATGTTCTTTGTGCGGCGCGTACAGGTGGTGTGAACAAGTGACCCGCCCCAATCGCGTGATGATAATCTGCACAGTCTTCAAGTGTACGTCTTCCACGCTTTGCCCAAGTCCCGATGCGGGTTTGGACATCTTCAAGGCTGTTGCCACCACTTTCTTCCATTCCAATGAACCAAGTGTCAGCATTTAGATCCCCATAACCTAAGAATGAATCCATGAAATCTATAACTATCTCTTTATTAATCATTTTTTCTCGTTTCAGTTCAATTGAAGCGCCCGGTGCATGGACCTGATGAAACAAGCCTACGTATCTGTTTTGTTGGTACTAGCAGACATTCAGGCAAAGCGCAGCATCAGGCATTCTGGGCTCGAAGCCGATATTCGCTGCGACTGCTTTGAACGATCTCTTGCAAAACCCTGATGGTGCAGATAGGACGCTCGAGTTGCCCTAAAGGGCGACTCACATCGTGGGAGGCAAGGGTGCCGCGGCATCCCAAACCGTAACCACGCAACACATATCCCGAGGGACGCGTCCCGAGGGGGTTGAAAAGGAGAAGGCCAATGGCCAAGAAACTCGTCGGTACGATGAAGTTGCAAGTTAAAGCGGGTCAAGCAAACCCGTCCCCGCCGGTTGGTCCGGCTCTGGGTCAGCGCGGCATCAACATCATGGAATTCTGCAAGGCATTCAACGCCAAGACAGCAGACATGGAGCCAGGTGCGCCTTGCCCGACCGTGATCAGCTATTATCAGGACAAGTCGTTCACGATGGAGATCAAGACACCTCCAGCGTCGCACTACCTGAAGAAAGCGGCCAAAGTGAATTCCGGCGCCAAGACACCTAGCCGTGAAACTGTAGGGACCATCACGCCCAAGCAACTGCGCGAAATCGCAGAAGCGAAAATGTCAGATCTGTCTGCGAATGACGTAGAGCAGGCGATGAAAATCATTCTGGGCTCCGCAAAGTCCATGGGCATCGAGGTTAAGTAATATGGCTAAACTTGGTAAGCGCATCCGCGCCGCACGCGAAGCATTCGTTGGCAAAGAAGAGCTGACAGTTGAAGAAGCTGTGGCCCTGATCAAAGGCAACGCAAGCGCGAAGTTCGACGAAACCGTCGAGATCGCCATGAACCTCGGGATTGACCCGCGTCACGCAGACCAGATGGTCCGTGGTGTTGTCGGTCTGCCTAACGGCACCGGTAAAGACGTGCGTGTCGCTGTTTTCGCGCGTGGTCCGAAAGCGGACGAAGCGAAAGAAGCAGGCGCCGACATCGTTGGTGCAGAAGATCTGATGGAAATCATTCAGGGCGGCAAGATCGACTTTGATCGTTGCATCGCGACACCTGACATGATGCCTGTGGTGGGTCGTCTGGGTAAAGTACTCGGCCCGCGCAACCTGATGCCAAACCCCAAGGTCGGGACTGTGACGATGGACGTTGGTGCTGCTGTGAAAGCGGCCAAAGGCGGCGAAGTGCAGTTCAAGGCTGAAAAGGGCGGTGTCGTCCATGCAGGTGTTGGCAAGGCATCTTTCGACGCCGACAAGCTGGTCCAGAACATCCGTGCTTTCGTTGGCGCGGTTGCGAAGGCAAAGCCAACAGGCGCCAAAGGCTCCTACATGAAGAAAATCGCGCTGAGCTCCACAATGGGCCCGGGTGTGACTGTAGCAGTGGACAACGCTGCTTCCGAGTAAGCGTTTCACAGTTGCGTATGAGACAGAGCGGGCCATGTGCCCGCTCTTTTTCGTTCCGGTTTGTCACCCTCTCTCCGGTGCGCCGGTGGCGTCTGGACCGAAAGGTTTGACGCTTTGCTAAATTTATGCGAGATTTAATGGGCGGATGAGGGCGAAGTTCCCTGTTCCTCAGCGCCAAAATGCCCCATTCAGAATGTGGGTGCGAGGTCTTCCGCCTAGATCGTTGCCGCGGCAGTTTTACTGTTGGCATTGCCTCCTATTCCGATTACATCACGTCTTGCATCATAGCGCGCGATTCGTCGTGCGCTTTTTGCGCTTCGTCCGAGATGGCGGGTGGGTTGGAAGTGCAGCCCATAATTCCTGCCTGAGATGGGGAATGACTATGATCTTCTTGGGGCTTTTGCTCTCGGACGGTCTTGGGAAGGACCCGTAAGGACCCGATGTCGGGCATTCGCCCGACGAAACGAGCCTCGGAGGGTCAAACCCCTCCGAATAATTTGGAGAGAAACTGTGGATAGAGCACAAAAAGAACAGTTGGTCGACGAACTCGGCCAAATCTTTGAAAGCTCTGGCGTTGTAGTGGTTGCCCACTACGTCGGTCTGACAGTTGCTGAAATGCAGGACCTTCGTGCGCGCGCTCGCGCTGCGGGCGGGGCCGTGCGTGTTGCCAAAAACCGGCTCGCCAAGATCGCCCTTGAGGGCAAGCCATGTGAAAGCATTGCTGACCTTCTGACGGGTATGACCGTTCTGACCTACTCTGAGGATCCTGTGGCCGCGGCCAAGGTTGCTCAGGAGTTCGCCAAAGAGAATAGCAAGCTTGTTATTCTCGGTGGTGCAATGGGTGAGAACGCGTTGGACGCCGCCGGTGTTGAAGCCGTGTCCAAGATGCCTTCGCGCGAGGAGCTTATCTCCACGCTCGCCGGTATGCTGGGCGCACCCGCTTCCAACATCGCGGGGGCCATTGGCGCACCTGCAAGCAACATCGCATCCATCTTGTCGACAATCGAAGACAAGGCTGCGTAAGCGACAATATCGTCAAATCGGCGTTGTGGTTGAAACTACACGTTGGAACACACATATCGTTAACGGAAAGAGCTAAAACATGGCTGATCTGAAAAAACTGGCAGAAGAGATCGTTGGTCTGACACTGCTTGAAGCACAAGAACTGAAAACAATCCTCAAAGACGAGTATGGCATCGAGCCTGCAGCCGGTGGCGCAGTCATGATGGCAGGCCCTGCAGATGCTGGTGCAGCTGCTGAGGAAAAAACTGAATTCGACGTCGTTCTGAAGAACGCCGGCGCGTCCAAAATTAACGTGATCAAAGAAGTTCGCGGCATCACCGGTCTGGGCCTGAAAGAAGCCAAGGACCTGGTCGAAGCTGGCGGCAAGATCAAAGAAGGCATCGACAAAGCCGAAGCAGAAGACATCAAAGCAAAGCTGGAAGCAGCTGGCGCCGAGATCGAACTGGCCTAAGCCGACCTTCGCGGGAAATACTTTCCTGCACATGATACTGGCTGGACGGGGCGAATGCTGCGTCCAGCCGAACCTTTCTTGAAAGGCGCTTGCTGACAAGCGTCTCTCTGGAGAGGTCCACAGGTCGGAAGGAGTGCGGTGGGACGCATTCCAGCATAGACCGGACCAAACCGCTCTGATGAGCGCACCACGGCCCCGGTGGCAGCGTTCAGGCAAGAGACACGAAAGGTGACACGACACATGGCACAATCCTTCCTTGGCCAGAAGCGTCTGCGTAAATATTATGGCAAAATCCGTGAAGTTCTGGAGATGCCGAACCTGATCGAGGTTCAAAAATCCTCATATGACCTGTTCCTGAACTCCGGCGATGCGGCGCAGCCCACCGATGGCGATGGCATTCAGGGCGTTTTCCAGTCGGTTTTCCCGATCAAGGATTTCAACGAGACATCCATTCTCGAGTATGTGAAATACGAGCTTGAGAAGCCGAAATATGACGTAGAAGAGTGTCAACAGCGCGACATGACCTATGCCGCACCGCTGAAGGTCACGCTCCGTCTGATCGTGTTTGATGTGGATGAGGACACAGGCGCGAAGTCCGTCAAGGACATCAAGGAACAGGACGTGTTCATGGGCGATATGCCCCTGATGACACCGAACGGTACGTTTGTTGTGAACGGCACCGAGCGCGTGATCGTGAGCCAGATGCACCGCTCGCCCGGCGTGTTCTTCGATCACGACAAGGGCAAGACGCACTCGTCCGGCAAACTGCTGTTCGCCTGCCGCATCATTCCTTACCGCGGCTCGTGGCTGGACTTTGAATTTGACGCGAAAGACATCGTCTTTGCGCGTATCGACCGCCGTCGCAAGCTGCCGGTGACAACGCTGCTTTATTCGCTGGGTCTCGACCAGGAAGCGATCATGGACGCGTATTACAACACTGTGATGTTCAAGCTGGAGCCCGGCAAGGGTTGGGTTGCTCCGTTCTTCCCTGAGCGGGTGCGCGGTACGCGTCCGACCTACGACATTGTGGACGCCGCAACAGGCGAAATCATGTTCGAACAGGGCAAGAAGATCACGCCACGCGCCGTGAAAAAGCTGATCGACGAAGGTGATGTAACCGAGCTTTTGCTGCCATTCAGCCACATTCAGGGCAAATTCGTCTCCAAAGACATCATCAATGAAGAAACCGGCGCGATCTATGTCGAAGCCGGTGACGAGATGACGCTGGAGTATGACAAAGACGGCACGCTGATCGGCGGCACCGCGAAGGAGCTGATCGACGCGGGCATCACCGAGATCCCGCTGCTGGACATCGACAACATCAACGTCGGCCCCTACATGCGCAATACCATGGCCGCGGACAAGAACATGAACCGCGATACCGCGCTCATGGACATTTACCGTGTCATGCGCCCGGGCGAGCCGCCCACAGTCGAAGCGGCGAGCAACCTGTTCGACACGTTGTTCTTTGACTCCGAGCGCTATGACCTGTCCGCTGTTGGCCGCGTGAAGATGAACATGCGTCTCGCGCTCGACAAGGAAGACACGCAGCGCACGCTGGACCGCGATGACATCGTGGCCTGCATCAAGGCGCTGGTCGATCTGCGCGATGGCCGCGGCGATATCGATGATATCGACCACCTCGGCAACCGTCGCGTGCGGTCCGTTGGCGAGCTGATGGAAAACCAGTACCGCGTCGGCCTGCTGCGCATGGAGCGCGCGATCAAGGAGCGGATGTCCTCTGTCGAGATCGACACAGTGATGCCGCAGGACTTGATCAACGCCAAGCCAGCTGCTGCTGCGGTGCGTGAATTCTTCGGCTCCTCGCAGCTGTCGCAGTTCATGGATCAAACCAACCCGCTGTCCGAGGTCACGCACAAGCGTCGCCTCTCAGCGCTTGGACCAGGCGGTCTGACACGTGAACGTGCGGGCTTTGAAGTGCGCGATGTTCACCCGACCCATTATGGCCGGATGTGTCCGATTGAAACGCCCGAAGGTCCGAACATCGGTCTGATCAACTCGTTGGCCACTTTCGCCCGCGTGAACAAATACGGCTTCATCGAAACACCGTACCGCAAGGTGAAAGACGGTGTTGTGTCGGATGACGTGCAGTACATGTCCGCCACCGAAGAAATGCGTCACACTGTGGCGCAGGCCAACGCGAACCTCGACGAGAACATGAAGTTCGTGAACGATCTGGTCTCCACACGGAAATCGGGCGACTATACGCTGTCGCCTTCCATGAACGTGGACCTGATCGACGTCTCGCCAAAGCAGTTGGTGTCCGTTGCGGCCTCGCTGATCCCGTTCCTTGAGAATGACGATGCGAACAGGGCTCTGATGGGCTCGAACATGCAACGTCAGGCTGTTCCGCTCTTGCAGGCCGAAGCACCGCTTGTGGGGACAGGTATCGAAGAAGTTGTGGCCCGCGATTCCGGTGCCGCCTACATGGCGCGCCGCGCCGGTGTGATTGACCAAGTCGATGCGACGCGTATCGTTATCCGTGCAACCGAAGATCTTGAGCTGGGCGATGCAGGCGTGGACATCTACCGCATGCGCAAGTTCCAACGCTCCAACCAGAACACCTGCATCAACCAGCGTCCGCTGGTGAAGGTGGGTGATACGGTGACAAAGGGTCAGGTTATCGCCGATGGTCCATCCACGGACATGGGTGAGCTTGCCTTGGGCAAGAACGTGGTCGTCGCGTTCATGCCATGGAACGGCTACAACTATGAGGACTCCATCCTGATCTCCGAGCGCGTTTCGCGTGATGACGTCTTCACCTCGATCCACATCGAGGAATTCGAAGTCGCTGCACGCGACACCAAGCTCGGGCCAGAGGAAATCACTCGCGACATTCCGAACGTCGGTGAAGAAGCGCTGCGCAACCTCGACGAGGCGGGCATCGTGTACATCGGCGCGGACGTGGAGCCGGGCGATATTCTGGTGGGCAAGATCACGCCAAAGGGCGAAAGCCCGATGACACCGGAAGAAAAGCTGCTGCGCGCCATCTTCGGCGAGAAGGCATCTGACGTGCGCGATACATCGCTGCGCGTGAAGCCCGGTGACTTCGGCACGGTCGTGGAAGTCCGCGTCTTCAACCGTCACGGCGTCGAGAAAGATGAGCGCGCGCTCCAGATCGAGCGTGAGGAAGTCGAGCGTCTGGCACGTGACCGTGACGACGAACTGGCCATTCTGGACCGCAACATCTATGCGCGTCTGCGTGAGATGATCCTCGGCAAGATCGCGGTGAAAGGCCCCAAAGGCGTGAAGCCCGGCAGCCAGATCACCGAAGAAATGCTGGATGATACCCTGACGCGCGGTCAGTGGTGGCAGCTGGCGCTCGAGGACGAGGACGATGCGAAAATCGTTGAGGCCCTGAACGAGCAGTACGAGATCCAGAAGCGGACCTTGGATGCACGTTTCGAGGACAAGGTCGAGAAAGTACGCCGTGGTGACGATCTGCCCCCCGGTGTGATGAAGATGGTCAAAGTCTTCGTCGCGGTGAAGCGCAAGCTGCAGCCGGGCGATAAAATGGCCGGTCGTCACGGGAACAAGGGTGTTATCTCCAAGGTTGTGCCAATGGAGGACATGCCATTCCTCGCGGATGGTACGCCGGTTGATTTCTGTCTGAACCCGCTGGGCGTGCCATCGCGCATGAACGTCGGTCAGATCCTTGAGACGCACATGGGCTGGGCTGCACGCGGTCTGGGCATCAACATCGACGAGGCGCTGCAAGAATATAAGCGTTCCGGCGACATGACCCCTGTGCGTGAAGCGATGAAGTTAGCTTATGGCGATGATGTCTACGACGAAGGCATTTCAGGCATGGACGAGGAAACACTTCTGGAAGCCGCAGGCAACGTAACGCGCGGTGTGCCGATCGCAACGCCGGTCTTTGACGGCGCGAAGGAAGCGGATGTGAACGATAGCCTTGCACGTGCAGGTTTCGATACTTCCGGTCAGTCGGTCTTGTTTGACGGTCGCACGGGCGAGCAGTTCAGCCGCAAGGTGACTGTCGGCGTGAAGTACCTGCTGAAACTGCACCACCTCGTGGATGACAAAATCCACGCGCGTTCAACCGGGCCTTACAGCCTCGTCACACAGCAGCCGTTGGGCGGTAAAGCGCAGTTCGGTGGCCAGCGCTTCGGTGAGATGGAGGTCTGGGCCCTTGAGGCTTACGGCGCTGCATACACCTTGCAGGAAATGCTGACCGTGAAGTCGGACGACGTGGCCGGGCGGACGAAAGTCTACGAAAGCATCGTCAAAGGCGAGGACAACTTCGAGGCCGGCATCCCGGAATCGTTCAATGTTCTGGTCAAAGAAGTCCGGGGCCTCGGCCTGAATATGGAACTCCTGGATGCGGAGGACGAAGAGTAAGGGCGCAATCGGAATTTTTGAAAATTCCGGTCCGATTTTTTTAGAAAAAAAATCGGGCCCTCTCTCCACCGCTTTCGAGAATAAATCTAAGGATTGAAAATGAACCAGGAACTTACAAACAACCCGTTCAACCCGGTTGCACCCACAAAGACGTTCGACGAGATCAAGGTCTCCCTTGCCTCGCCCGAGCGGATCCTGTCGTGGTCTTTCGGTGAGATCAAAAAGCCTGAAACCATCAACTACCGCACGTTCAAGCCAGAGCGTGACGGCCTTTTCTGCGCGCGCATCTTTGGCCCGATCAAGGACTATGAATGCCTGTGCGGCAAATACAAGCGCATGAAATATCGCGGCGTTGTCTGCGAGAAATGCGGTGTGGAAGTGACGCTGCAAAAGGTCCGCCGTGACCGGATGGGCCACATCGAGCTGGCCTCGCCTGTTGCGCACATCTGGTTTCTGAAATCGTTGCCGTCCCGCATCGGCCTGATGCTGGATATGACCCTGCGCGATCTGGAGCGGGTTCTCTACTTTGAGAACTACGTCGTGATTGAGCCGGGCCTCACGGACCTCACCTACGGTCAGATGATGACCGAAGAAGAGTTCATGGATGCGCAGGATGCCTATGGCATGGACGCTTTCACCGCCAACATCGGCGCGGAAGCGATCCGCGAAATGCTGGCCGCAATCGACCTCGAAGCAGAGGCCGATCAGTTGCGCGAAGAGCTGAAAGAAGCCACAGGCGAGCTGAAGCCGAAGAAGATCATCAAGCGCCTGAAGGTGGTTGAGTCTTTCCTCGAATCCGGCAACCGCCCCGAGTGGATGGTTCTGACCGTGATCCCCGTGATCCCGCCAGAGCTGCGCCCGCTGGTGCCGCTGGACGGTGGCCGCTTTGCGACCTCCGATCTCAACGACCTGTACCGCCGCGTCATCAACCGCAACAACCGCCTCAAGCGCCTGATCGAGCTGCGCGCGCCCGACATCATCGTGCGCAACGAAAAGCGGATGTTGCAGGAATCCGTGGACGCATTGTTTGACAATGGCCGCCGTGGCCGCGTGATCACAGGCGCCAACAAGCGTCCGCTGAAATCGCTGTCTGACATGCTGAAGGGTAAGCAAGGCCGCTTCCGTCAGAACCTTTTGGGTAAGCGCGTCGACTTCTCCGGTCGTTCTGTGATTGTGACCGGTCCCGAGCTGAAGCTGCACCAGTGTGGCCTGCCCAAGAAGATGGCGCTCGAGCTGTTCAAACCGTTCATCTACTCGCGTCTTGAGGCCAAAGGTCTGTCTTCGACAGTTAAGCAAGCCAAGAAGCTGGTGGAGAAAGAGCGTCCCGAAGTTTGGGATATCCTCGACGAGGTTATCCGGGAACACCCCGTCATGCTGAACCGTGCGCCTACGCTGCACCGTCTTGGCATTCAGGCGTTCGAGCCGGTTTTGATCGAAGGGAAAGCCATCCAGCTGCACCCGTTGGTCTGTTCCGCTTTCAACGCGGACTTCGACGGCGACCAGATGGCTGTTCACGTGCCCCTCTCGCTGGAAGCCCAGCTGGAAGCGCGCGTTCTGATGATGTCCACGAACAACGTTCTGTCGCCCGCCAACGGCGCGCCGATCATTGTTCCTTCTCAGGATATGATCTTGGGTCTCTACTATGTGACCCTCGAGCGTGAAGGCATGGTTGGTCAGGACATGGTGTTTGGCACCGTGGACGAGGTTCAGCATGCGCTGGACGCGGGCCAAGTGCACCTGCACGCCAAGATCAAAGCGCGGATCAAGCAGATCGACAACGAGGGCAACGAGGTCATGGTGCGCTTTGACACCACGCCAGGTCGTGTCCTGTTGGGCGCGTTGCTGCCGCTGAACGCGAAAGCGCCGTTTGATCTGGTCAACCGTTTGCTGCGCAAGAAAGAAGTGCAGCAGGTGATCGATACGGTCTACCGCTATTGCGGCCAGAAGGAATCCGTCATTTTCTGTGACCAGATCATGACCATGGGTTTCCGTCAGGCGTTCAAGGCCGGTATTTCGTTCGGCAAGGACGACATGTTGATCCCCGACAGCAAATGGCCGCTGGTCGAAGAGACCCGTGATCAGGTCAAGGATTTTGAACAGCAGTACATGGATGGCCTGATCACTCAGGGTGAAAAGTACAACAAAGTTGTCGATGCCTGGTCCAAATGTAACGACAAGGTGACCGAGGCGATGATGGGGGCGATCTCTGACACCACCTACGCCGAAAACGGTTCCGAAAACGAGCCGAACTCGGTCTATATGATGGCCCACTCCGGTGCCCGTGGCTCGGTCACGCAGATGAAACAGTTGGGCGGGATGCGCGGCCTGATGGCGAAGCCGAATGGCGACATCATCGAGACGCCGATCATCTCGAACTTCAAGGAAGGCCTGACCGTTCTTGAATACTTCAACTCCACCCACGGTGCCCGTAAGGGTCTGTCGGATACGGCGTTGAAGACTGCGAACTCCGGTTACCTTACGCGCCGTCTGGTGGACGTGGCGCAGGACTGCATCATTCGCATGCATGACTGCGGCACCGATGTTGCGATCACTGCAACAGCGGCCGTGAACGACGGTGAGGTTGTTTCCTCGCTGGCAGAGCGTCTGCTGGGTCGTGTGGTGGCGGAAGACATCATGCGTCCGGGCACAGAGGAAGTGCTGATTGCCAATGGCACACTTGTGGATGAGCGTCTGGCCGATTTGCTGGACGAGGCCAACGTGTCGTCTGCACGCATCCGCTCGCCACTGACCTGTGAGGCCGAAGAGGGCGTTTGCGCCATGTGCTACGGTCGTGACCTTGCACGCGGTACGCTGGTCAACCAGGGTGAAGCGGTAGGCATCATCGCGGCGCAGTCCATCGGTGAGCCCGGTACGCAGCTGACGATGCGGACGTTCCACATCGGCGGTGTTGCGCAGGGTGGCCAGCAGTCCTTCCAAGAAGCGGGCCAGTCGGGTAAAATCCAGTTCGAGAACAGCAACACGCTGCAAAACTCGTCGGGTGAGACCATGGTCATGGGCCGCAACATGAAGCTGCTCATCATCGACGAAAACGGTGACGAGCGGGCGAGCCACAAAGTGGGTTACGGTACCAAACTGTTTGTCAAAGAGGGTGCAAACGTTGCCCGCGGCGACAAGCTCTACGAATGGGACCCCTACACACTGCCGATGATTGCGGAAGCCGCAGGTACCATCAAGCACGTCGATCTGATCTCGGGCATTTCTGTCAAAGATGAGACTGACGATGCGACAGGTATGACCCAGAAGATCGTGATCGACTGGCGTTCAGCTGCCAAAGGCAACGAGCTGAAGCCCGAGATCATCCTTGTGGGTGCCGATGGCGAGCCTGTGCGCAATGCGGCCGGCAACCCGATCACCTATCCGATGTCTGTGGATGCGGTTATGTCTGTTGAGGACGGGACCGAAGTGGAAGCGGGCGATGTTATCGCACGTATTCCGCGCGAAGGCTCCAAAACCAAGGACATCACCGGTGGTCTGCCGCGTGTGGCCGAACTCTTTGAGGCGCGTCGCCCCAAGGATCACGCCATCATCGCGGAAATCGACGGCTATGTGCGTTACGGCAAAGACTACAAGAACAAGCGCCGCATCGCGATCGAGAGCTCGGAAGATCCGGATCACAAAGTCGAATACATGGTGCCGAAGGGCAAACACATTCCCGTGGCCGAAGGCGACTTCGTGCAGAAGGGCGACTACATCATGGACGGCAACCCTGCGCCGCATGATATTCTCGCCATCATGGGTGTGGAAGCGCTGGCTGACTACATGATCGACGAAGTGCAGGACGTCTACCGCCTGCAAGGTGTGAAGATCAACGACAAGCACATCGAAGTCATCGTGCGTCAGATGCTGCAAAAGTGGGAGATCCAGGAATCTGGGGATACCACGCTGCTCAAGGGCGAACATGTCGACAAGCAGGAGTTCGATCAGGCCAACGAAAAGGCGCTGTCCAAAGGTGGCCGCGTCGCCAAGGGCGAGCCGATCCTTTTGGGTATCACCAAGGCGTCGCTGCAAACCCGCAGCTTCATCTCGGCGGCATCCTTCCAGGAAACCACGCGTGTCCTCACCGAAGCATCGGTACAGGGCAAGCGGGACAAGCTGGTCGGCCTCAAAGAGAACGTCATCGTGGGCCGTTTGATCCCTGCGGGCACCGGTGGGGCAACCCAGCAGATGCGCCGTGTGGCGTCTGACCGCGACAACGTCGTGATCGAAGCCCGCCGCATCGAGGCCGAAAAGGCAGCCGCTTTGGCAGCGCCAGCCGCGCCTGCGGATGATGTCGTCGGTGGCGATGTGTTCAGCTCGGCACCGAACTATGACGAGGAAAGCCGCGATTAATCTCGCGCCTTTCCCTGAATGATCCTGAAACTCCCGTTGCCTTGTGGCTGCGGGGGGTTCTTTTTGAACGGGACTTTTTTCTTTGTAAAACCGTGTGGGGGCGCATTGCTCTGTCCCCTGTGATCGCGCAATGTCCGCGCAAGCCACAGGAAGTTCCCATGTCTCCCAATACTGCCGGTTCGTTTATGATGATGGCCTCTATGGCGGCCTTTGTATCAAACGACACTTTTCTAAAGCTGACCAATGGCGTTTTACCGCTGTTCCAGCTGATTTTCTTGCGGGGCTTGCTCGCTACAGTCCTTATCGTGCTGCTGGCAGGAAGCCTTGGCATGCTACGGTTCCAGATATCCGCCAGCGATAAAATCCTGATCGCCCTGCGGGGGCTGGCCGAGGTGGTCACCGCGTATTTCTTTCTGACCGCGCTGTTCAATATGCCCATCGGAAACCTCAATGCCATCATGCAGGTGGTGCCCTTGACCGTCACGCTCGGTTCTGCACTGTTTTACCGCGAGGCAGTGGGCTGGCGACGGATGCTGGCAATTGTAATTGGCTTGGTCGGAGTGATGATGATCGTCCGTCCCGGCGTGGAAGGGTTCAACGTCTGGTCCCTTTATGCACTGGCTTCGGTGCTGGGGGTTACCGTGCGTGATCTCATCACGCGGCGCCTCTCACACGATGTTCCGGGCATGACCGTCACGCTGGGCACAACGATTGCAGTGATGCTGGCGGCTGGGGCTGCGTCGACAACACAGGAGTGGGCGCCGTTGGACCGATGGACAGCGGTGTGTGTCTGCGCCTCTGCGGTTTTCGTGCTGATCGGTTACTTTTCCAGTATACAGGCCATGCGCATTGGCGAAGTGTCTTTCATCGCGCCGTTCCGCTACACTGGTCTGGTGATGGCCATGATCGTGGGTTTTGTCGTGTTTGACGAGGTGCCACGCGGGCTGACGCTTCTGGGCGCGGCGATCGTTATGGCGACCGGGATATTCACATTTTACCGCGAGCGTAAGTTGCTAAAGGGCACGTGAAAATACAGCGCGCACATGCGCATCATCGACACCGAAAGTTGCTTTGATGTGTGACGCTTGTTCGGCGCTCATCGGTTGATAGTCAAAGACGTTCTTCTTTCCCTTCAAGCGGCTGTCGTTGAAATCATTGTGGCCCCGCATCATCATGTCCTCACCCGTCAGGGTCACAGTGGGCATGGTTTTCCACAGGTTCTGGTGTCCGTGACTCATGATTGTGTCATCGCTACCTGCCTGTACGATCATTCCCAGCGCGATGGCGGAATAGGGATATTTGTACGGCCAGAGCTTTACCCCATCCGCATTTGCGGTGAACACATAGCCCTGATTGAAGTCGACAGTCATAGAGGAATGGCGCGCAGCGAGCGCGCTGACGTCTTTGGCAGTCTGTTTGAATTTTGCCACGAATCCCAGCGCCATAGCATCATCGTCATCCAGCCGGAATTGCAGACAGGGCGCATCGGGTGCGCCGCGCCAGTCATTGATGGCTTTTTTCATGATCCTCCGATGGGGGCCGGGTGCATACTGAACGATCCGGCATTGTGGTATGTCTGCGGTCAGCGCCACCAATCGCTCCAGATAGGGGGCGGGAAGCCCGGTGCCGGTGACGATGAGAAAAGTGAAATACGGATCGGTCTGGGCGGCGATGCAGGGCAGGGTGATGGCCTCGAACAGGCGAAAGCGTTCCTCCATGCGTTCCTTGCCATAGAGAAACGCCTCAAGACTGGCCTGATCATTGTGCCCCACCTTGAAACCACCTTGCCCGGCATAGGAGAACCGGCAGATCCCGACCGTGCGCATGCTATTTGGCCCCGAAAACGCGGGTAATTTGGTCTATGTCGATGGCAAAGCGGTCTTTGAACATCTGCGCCTGCTTGGGATCAACCGGCTTGACCGGTATCTTCTTGACCGGCTTTTGACGGCTGTCATTGGAGGAATTATGGCTGCGCACAAACATCTGCGGCTCGGAATAGCTGATCACCGGCATGAAACGCGCAATCTTCTCATGCGCAAAGTTCATGATGGTCAAAGGTGAGTTGCCCCGGATTTGCATGCCCATAGCGGCGGGGTAGAGCTGCCGGAAGATATCGGTTGAGGCAATACCATCAGCGCCGAACTCGGCCACCAGCCCCTTATTCCAGTCGAAGGTCACCGTTTTGTGCTGGTCCGTGATCCGCTCAGCGTCCTGAGACGCGGCGCGCAGGCGTTCGATGAAATCGACGGCAAAGGCATCGTCGTCATCGTGGCGGAATTGCAGACACGGCGCAGCAGGATCTTTGCGGGCCTTGTTGAATATCTCTTTCATCACCTCGCGTTGTGGGCGTGGTGGCTCTTCATGAATGCGAACCTGAGGGATATCTGCGGTGATATCATGCAGGCGGTCACGGTGCTGTTTGGGAAGTTGATCACCAATCACCACGATCAGCTCGAAATCCTCATCTGTCTGCGCCTTGATGCAGGGTAGGGCGACGGTTTCCATCAGCCGGAACCGTTCTTCAAGTCGCGTCTCGCCGTAAAGATAGGCTATGCGGTCCTCTATTGTGTCATGCTCTACCTGAAACCCGCCAATGGCGGGATAGGAGAACCTGCAAAGCCCGATAACTTGCATTTTATGCCTCTTTTGAATTTTACCTGACTATGCGGGAACGGTGGTTATTTTTGCAAGGGTATGAGGCGCGGGAGTCGTTAAAAGCTGTCGCTGTTGACACTCAACGCGACTCCCCGTATAGGCACTCTATCTCGCTTAAGGGGGTCGCCCCTGCCGCGCACATCATAACCGCATGTGGTCACGATCCAGGCCTCCTTTTTCGGCCCGATCCTCTGTTAGCACAGCCGTCTCGCTTACCTCGGTACGGAAGCGACGCGGCCATATTGCTTTGGACTACAGGCCTTTGCCACGCTGCACGGACGCGCGCAGCACACTTTTCACCGCAGGGGCCATGAGCATCTGCAAACAAGACAGCAACACGGGGATAAAACCGGAATGCCAACGATTCAGCAGCTGATCCGCAAACCGCGCCAGCCAAAACGCAAGTACTCGAAATCCATGCACCTGCAGGAATGCCCGCAGAAGCGTGGCGTCTGTACGCGCGTCTATACAACAACGCCAAAGAAACCGAACTCCGCGATGCGGAAGGTGGCCAAGGTTCGCTTGACCAATGGTTTCGAGGTCATCTCCTACATCCCCGGTGAATCCCACAACCTTCAGGAGCACTCTGTTGTTCTGATCCGTGGCGGCCGTGTAAAAGACCTTCCAGGTGTGCGTTACCACATCCTGCGCGGTGTTCTCGATACGCAAGGCGTGAAAGACCGTAAGCAGCGCCGCTCCAAGTACGGTGCGAAGCGTCCGAAGTAAGGTCACTTCTGGCCGGGTGGCTGACACCCGGCTGTTACATACAGACAATATGCACCGCCCTGCGCTGCACTCCGCCAAGAGGAAGACAAAAAGATGTCACGCCGTCACGCCGCTGAAAAACGCGAAGTACTCCCAGACGCCAAGTATGGCGATCTGATCCTGACAAAATTCATGAACAACCTGATGATCGACGGTAAAAAGTCGGTTGCCGAGCGTATCGTGTACAACGCCTTCGACCGCGTTGAATCCAAGATCAAACGCGCACCCGTTGAAGTGTTCCACGAAGCACTGGAAAACATCCAGCCCTCCGTCGAAGTGCGTTCGCGCCGCGTCGGTGGTGCGACCTATCAGGTGCCTGTCGAAGTGCGCCCCGAGCGTCGTCAGGCGCTGGCGATCCGCTGGTTGATCAAAGCGGCCCGTTCGCGCAACGAAAACACCATGGAAGAGCGCCTTGCAGGCGAGCTGATGGACGCCGTCCAGTCCCGTGGTACAGCTGTTAAAAAGCGTGAAGACACGCACAAGATGGCCGACGCCAACAAAGCGTTCAGCCACTACCGCTGGTAAGATAGCAAGATCGGGGCCGCGAACCGCGCGGCCCCTGAACTTTTTCAAAGCAATACCTCTGAGGAAGCTTTACAAATGGCACGCGACTATCCGCTTTCACGCTACCGCAATTTCGGCATCATGGCTCACATCGACGCCGGCAAAACCACATGCTCCGAACGCATCCTGTTTTATACAGGCAAATCCCACAACCTCGGCGAGGTGCACGATGGTGCGGCCACGATGGACTGGATGGAGCAGGAACAAGAGCGCGGGATCACAATTACCTCCGCCGCGACAACCACGTTCTGGCAGCGCCAGGAAGAGCCGACAACAGACGGCACATCCGACACCAAATACCGGATGAACATCATCGACACGCCCGGCCACGTTGACTTCACCATCGAAGTTGAGCGCTCCTTGGCTGTTCTCGACGGTGCTGTTGCAGTGCTTGACGCGAACGCAGGCGTTGAGCCGCAGACAGAGACCGTGTGGCGTCAGGCTGACCGCTACAAAGTGCCACGCATCGTGTTCGTCAACAAAATGGACAAAATCGGCGCTGACTTCTTCAACTGCGTCAAGATGATCAAGGACCGCACAGGTGCAACACCTGCGCCCATCCAGATTCCAATCGGTGCCGAAACCGAGCTGGAAGGCATGGTCGATCTCGTGACCATGGAAGAATGGGTCTGGGAAGGCGAAGATCTGGGCGCGTCCTGGGTCAAGAAACCGATCCGCGACAGCCTGAAGGCATCCGCCGACGAATGGCGCGCGCACCTCATCGAGACAGCAGTCGAGATGGATGACGAAGCCATGGAAAACTACCTGATGGACGGCGCCGAGCCTGACGTGGACACGCTGCGTGCGCTGATCCGCAAAGGTACGCTTGCGATCAAGTTCATCCCCGTTCTGTGTGGCTCTGCATTCAAGAACAAGGGCGTTCAGCCTCTGCTCAACGCTGTTGTTGACTATCTGCCCAGCCCGTTGGACGTTGTCGACTACATGGGCTTCAAACCCGGTGACGAGACTGAAACACGCAGCATCCCGCGCCGTGCGGATGACGACATGGCGTTTTCGGGCCTTGCCTTCAAAATCATGAACGACCCCTTCGTAGGCTCGCTCACGTTCACACGCATCTACTCCGGTAAGTTGAATAAGGGTGACACGCTCCTGAACTCGACCAAAGGCAAGAAAGAGCGCGTTGGCCGGATGATGATGATGCACTCGATCGAGCGTGAAGAAATCACCGAAGCGTTTGCGGGTGACATTATCGCGCTGGCGGGTCTGAAAGACACCACAACAGGTGACACTCTTTGCTCCGTTGCCGATCCTGTGGTTCTGGAAACGATGACGTTCCCCGATCCGGTTATCGAAATCGCGGTTGAGCCTAAAACCAAG
>TARA_R110002020_G_scaffold993_5_pt1 | contig 22700 bp, 18 predicted proteins | sample TARA_R110002020 | Tara Oceans TARA_R110002020 (sample SAMEA4396489) | marine metagenome | biome: Westerlies Biome; feature: [MES] marine water layer (ENVO:01000295) within the mesopelagic zone...; material: water (ENVO:00002006), including particulate matter (ENVO:01000060) such...
GCGAATCGCTCGGCGCCACCTTCAACGGCCGCCAGGCCGGCACCTTCGGCCTGGCAGGCAGCTATTCGGCGTTCTTCTCGCATCACATCTCGACCATGGAAGGCGGCGTCACCGTCACCCATGACGAGGAGCTGTTCCACATCATGCTGAGCCTCCGGGCGCATGGCTGGACCCGCAACCTGCCCAACCCGAACCATGTCACCGGCGCCAAGGGCGACGATCCGTTCGAGGAAGCCTTCCGCTTCGTGCTGCCGGGCTACAACCTGCGACCGCTCGAGATGAGCGGCGCCATCGGGATCGAGCAGATGGCCAAGCTTCCGATGATCGTCGACAACCGCCGCAAGAACGCGGCGCTGTTCAAAGAGGTGATGGCCGGGTTCCAGCAGATCCGCACCCAGCGCGAGACCGGCGAGAGCAGCTGGTTCGGCTTCTCGATGATCCTCGAGTCGGATTGCGGCGTGAGCCGCAGGGAGCTGGTCGACTGCTTTTCCCGGCACGGCATCGAGGCGCGGCCGATCGTGGCGGGCAATTTCGCCAAGAACGAGGTGGTCACGCGCTACATGGATCACGAGATCCATGCCGGCCTGCCGAACGCGGAACTGGCCGACAGCAACGGGCTGTTCATCGGCAACCACCACTATCCGCTCGACCAGCCGATGGAGCAGCTGCGCCTGGCGTTGAACGAGGCTTTCGGCAGGTCCTGATCACGGCGACAGGCGCCGCCGAGAGGTCGCGCCGCCGACCGGGCCATGGCCTACGCCAGCCTGATCCAGCTCGTGGGCCAGATGTCCTCGTTGACGAGCTTCGGGTCGGCGAACCAGCGGGCGGGCGCGACCACGATCTTGTCGGGCGACGGGTTGAGCCAGGCCCCCCACCAGGAAAACGACGAATTGGCGATGATGTGATGCCGGCAGGCGCTCATCAGCCGCAGATCCTCGTAATTGCGGTCGGAATCATTGTGGTCCATGACGCGCATCTCGAAGGGCAGCCTGAGATTGTCGCGCACCCAGGCGGGATCGTCGGAGAAGGTGACGATCAGCGGCGCGCCCGTCATCTGCGCGGCAATGCGCTCGGCCCCCCGCGCGTAATAGTCGAGCGAGCAGGTGCCGTGCGTGGCGTTGGTGCGGGCGTCGCGCACATAATCGCCGCGCCGGATATGCAGCGATATCGCCGGCCTTTGCGCAAGCTCGGCGAGGATGGCGGCGTTCTCGCGAGACGGCGGGGTGACGATCCGGAAGTCGTCACGCAATGCGCTCTCGAACGGTTTGAAATAGCGCTCGCTCTGCCAGTAGCCCTTGAGATAGACGCCGTCGCCGAGCGCATCGAAACCGGGATTGAATCCCAGGCGATCCTCGCGCACCAGACGCGGCTTGAGCCCGAACCCGCGCCAGAGGAGGTAGCGGAGCGGTTCGCGCCTGCGCCCGGGCGGCAGTTGGCCGGGCTCCGCCATGCGCGCCGAGATCGCGAAATGGTCGAGCCCGTAGCCGAACTGGGTGCTGCCGTCGAAGCTCCGCGTATCGAGCAGCAGGTCCGTGCCGTGGCGCAGCGCCAGCGCCCTGCCCGCGGCATACTGGAACATCTGGTTGCCGAGCCCGCCATTGATGTGGGTGATGATCATCGCATGTCTTCCCGCCGGACCTAGCCCTTGAACCCGAGGCGCGTCGACGCCCAGACATATCGCACCGCCGTCTTCGGGTGAAACCCGCAATGGGCGAGCGTCACCCTGTGCCGCTCCCTTGACGAGGCTATGGACTGCGAGGTCGAGATGCTGCCGTCGCCCATGTTGAGGGTCGAAATGAAGGGCGACGGCAAGATCCGCGAGTGCCCGTTGGCGATCATCCGGAAATAGAAGTCGAGATCCATGGCGTATCTCAGCCCGGTGTCCATCCTGAGCGTCTTGAGCAGAGGCGCGCGCACGAAGAAATTCTGCAATCCCGCGATCGTGCCATGCCGGCGCAGCATCTTCTTGCTGAACACCGGAAGCGGCACATGCATGCGCACCATGCCCTTGCCGTCGTAGAAATAGGACCGGCAATAGACCGCGTCGATGAACGGGAACTCTTCGAAAAGCCGGGACACTTCCGCAAGCGCGCCCTGCCTGAGGATGTCGTCCGATCCGAGATAGCCGCAGACGGAATCGTCGCCCACCAACTCCGCGCCGATGTTGATGGCGTCGGAAATGCCCTGGTCCGCTGCCTTGCTCCAGGTGACATCGGCGCGACCCGCGGTGAAATCCGACAGGATCGCGTGCGAGGCGTCGGTGGACTTGCCGTCGACCACGATCAGTCTCTTGTCGGAATGGTCCTGAACCGCAAATCCGCCGAGCGCCTTGTCGAGGTATTTTTCGCCATTGTAGTTTGGCATTATCATTGAGATCTGCATCGCGGCGATCCATCCTCGTCCTGTTGGTCGAGCCTCGGTGACTGGCTCAGGGATGCCAATCCGGCACCGGCTTGGCAATCGAAATTTGCGGCCCGTCCCGGCCTGCGCAACCGGCAGGGCCCGTGGTTCGCGGACGGTCCGCGAGGAGGCCCTACGGCGCGCGGCTTACCGGGCGTCCTGCCCCCGGGCCTTGCGGTCGGCCAGCAACCGTTCCCATTCCAACGCGTGGCGGATGATCGTCGGCAGGTCGCCAAGCCGCGGGGCCCAGCCCAGCACCTCGCGGGCAAAGCCCGGGTCCGCCACGATCATCGCTGGATCGCCAGCCCGGCGCGGCGCCTGGGTGACGGGGAAATCCACCCCGGAGACGGCCTTGACCGCGTCGACCACCTGGCGCACCGAATAGCCGACGCCATAGCCGCAATTGGCCGCGATCGAGGCGCCGCCCGACCGGAGATAGGAAAGTGCTGCGTAATGCGCTTCGGCCAGATCGGTGACGTGGATGTAGTCGCGCACGCAGGTGCCGTCCGGGGTGTCGAAATCGTCGCCGTAGATCGCGATGCCGTCGCGCTTCCCCGTCGCGGCTTCGGCGGCGATCTTGATGAGATGGGTCGAGGGACCGGAGGACTGGCCGGCGCGCATCTGAGGGTCGGCGCCGGCGACGTTGAAATAGCGCAGGGCGGCGTAGCGGAACCCGGGATTGACCGCCGCGACGTCCCTGAGCATCCACTCGGTCATCAGTTTCGAGGTTCCGTAGGGCGATGTCGGGGCGAAGGGGGCGGATTCCTTCACCGGCTCGAGCCCCGGCGCGCCATAGACCGCGGCAGAGGAGGAAAAGATGAAATTCTCCACCCCGGCCTCGAGCGCGCGCTGGATCAGGACCGCTGAACTGCAGGTGTTCTCGCGGTAATAATCGAGCGGCAGCCGCACCGATTCGGACACGACGATCAGCCCGGCGAAGTGCATGACGGCATCGATCCGATGGCTCGCGAACACCCTGTCGAGCGCGGCCGGGTCGGCGATGTCGGCCTTGTAGAAGGTCGCCCGGGCGGGAACCGCCCATTCATGCCCGGTCACCAGATTGTCGATGACCACGACATCCTCGTTGCGTTCAAGCAGCGCCAGCGCCATGTGACTGCCGATATAGCCGGCGCCGCCGGTGACGAGCACGGTCATGTCTGGCCCCGATTCTCTGCCCGGTGGCGGGCGGAAAAGGCGCGGATGCGGATGCGATAGAGGAGCCGCCCGATTTCGCGGGTGAGCTTGTGCCTGAGCGGCGCGCCGCCGCCTGTCGAGATCGTGCTGCCGCCGGTCTCCCGCGTCCGGTCGCTCACCCCCGACGGCGAGGCGCAGCTCAAGGCGACGCCGGTCACCCAGCTCATCTGCAGGAGCCCGTCCACCGGCCGGTCAAAGCGCTCGGTGATGCGCAGCAGGTGGGAGGCCTGCGCCAGGCTGACAAGCTGCGCCGAGGTGCGCAGCATCCCAACCTTCGGCCGCAGGATGCTGACCCCGCCGACGCTCGCAATGATCTCCGACTGGCCGGGCACCGGCCTCACCTGAAACTGGATGTAGCCGGCGCGGTCGATCACTTCGTCCGCGAGCGCCAGCGCGCGCTCGAACGCGTCGCGGTCGATCTCGACATCGTCCTCGATCACCAGCCCCGCCTTCAGCCCCCGATCGACGATCATTCGCCAGGCCTTGCGGTGGCTCAGGAAACAGCCGATCTCGCCCGCGGTCATCTCGAAGGGATAATGCGGCGCATGGAGGCTCCGGCGCGAATGCACCGCCTCGATCTCCGGCGCCGGCAGCGCGCGGCCATCGACGGCGTCGATCACCTGGGCCGGCACCGGACAGGCCGCGAGGATGCGATCGACCTGAGGCCGCCGCGCCTGGGCGCGCTCCAGATGGATGATGAAGGCCTCGATCTCGCCCGGTTCGTTCATGCCACGCCTGCTGTTGCCTCGCCACCCGCCCGCACGCCGTGACGGCGGCGGGACGATCCCTTCTAGACGAGGGACTTCCCGCGCCGCAAGGGGCAGCCCCGCCGGCCCTCCTGCCCTGCCGTGCCCAGCGGCTTTCCCAATGGCTTGTGCAGGTAGACCGGCGACCCAGCGACGAGGCTCCCGCCCGCCATTGACGCCAGCCGGTCTTGCAGGACCGGTTCGGGCTTCCCTGCACCCACAAGAAACAGTTGCGAATTCTGGCAGTCTCGCGCGCTCCTCCGGTTAACCAACAAAACACTGTTCCACATGAGTTTTACCGCTTGTTGGCATCTTGGTCCTAACGCTGAGGGCCAGACGAAATCGAGTATTTGAGACCCACGATGTTACAGCAGATGAAGTCCGATACTGTCGTTGCGGCCAAGGCGAGCGGGCTGGAGCTGCATCTCGATGCGGCCCACACCCGGATCGAGAAGGCGTTCCTGGACGGTGGCGACGTGCTGGTTTCGGTGATGGACATTCTCGACCGCCTGGTGCAGCGCCTGGATCATCTCATCGAGACGTTCGACGGACAGACCGCCACCACGACGATAGAGGGACTGAAAGGCACCATTTCGCTGCTGTCGGACCTTCCGGATCTGCAGTCGAGCCAACAGTCCGCCTTTGCGGTGATTGGCGCGGATTGCAGCTCGACAGTCAAGCATGTCGCCGACATGCGCGAGATCATCCGCTATCTCCGGATCTTCGCCATCACCATGAAGGTCACCGGTGCCGGGCTCGAAGGCTTCACCGAGTTCTCCGATGAAATCCGCGAACGGATCCAGTCGGGCTCGCTCAGGGTGGACCATTTCGCCGAACAGCTTGCCCAGATGCGCGCCACGCTGGTGTCCGCCAGCCAGGTCTCCGACCTGATCGGCAGCGAGTTCCGCTCGACCGTTCCGCAGATCGTCGCCGACCTGGAATCGAGCGCGGGCAAGATGGCGCAGCAGCACCAGGACATGGGCGCCGTCGCCGGCAAGGCCAAGGCGGTCGCCAACGGCGTCAAGAAGAAGATCGCACAGGTTCTCTCCGCCCTGCAGATCGGCGACGTCACGCGTCAAAGGATCGAACATATCCGTGCGGCCCTGACGCTGATCGACACGCTTCAGGGCCATGCGGACGAGGCCCCCTCCTCCGCGACCAGGCTCGCTCGGGCCGCAACCAGAATGGTCAATGCGCAACTGCAGGAGACGGTGGAACAATTCCAGCAGCAGTGCGGCGCGATCACCGCAATCCTGTCGAGCTTTTCCGCGGACGCGACCGAAATCATGCGGCTGCACGACCTCTTGGCGCAGGATATCAGCGGAGCCGACCGGAACGTACTTCTGGCGATGGAACGGGAAATCGCCCACGCCTGCGACCTGATGGCCCGCGTCAAAGCCGGAAGCCGCGACGGCGACGCGATGGTCGCCTCGGTGATGGAGACCTCCGAGGAATTGTTGCAGGGGATCGAGATCATTCGCGCCATCAAGACCGACATTCACTACATGGCGCTCAATTCGAGCATAAGGTGCGCGCGGCTCGGCGTTGCCGGCCTGGCGGTCAATGTCGTCAGCGGCGAACTCAGGATCCATGCGGCCATGCTCGAAGTGCCCGCCGACGCCATCGTCAACGGCCTGAGGTCGATCGAGGCTTCGGCGAAGACGCTGACCTCGGCGCGCTCGACCACCAATGGCGATTTCGACGGATCGCTCAATGAAGCGCTGACGGCGATCCGCACAATCAGCGGCGCCATGCAGACCGGGCTGGAGGCCTTCGCCCAGGAGAGCGAACAGGTCTTCGTGCGGATCACCGGCGCTGTCGCAAAGCTCGATTTCCAGGAGAAGCTGGGCCAGTCGCTCGCCGCCTGTGTCGAGATGAGCCAGGCCAATGCCGATGACCAGGATGAGGATGATCTCGTCATCGACGATCTGGTCCAGGACATCAGTTCGCAGATCTTCAGCCTGTACACCATGGCCGAGGAGCGCGCGATCCACCGGCGCTTCCTGCCGCTCGATGAAACGCGGACGGACAAGGCTGCCGTCCCGGCCGCGGCGGATGAAGACGAGTTCGCCGATCTGTTCTGAGTGAAGGGACGGCGCGGCGGTTTCCGCGCTTGCGTGGACCAGCGGCAATCAGAGCTCAGGCGGCGCTTCGGACCGGGTCGGGCAAACCCGCTTGCCTGACGGGCGAAACGCCGGTTCGCAGGACCGGCACCAGGCGCAGCACTTCCTCGGCGAAACTCTCGGCATTGCGGATCGCCTTTTCGAGATTGCTCACCCGGCCGCTCGGCATCTCGTGCAAGAGCACGGGGGCATCGACCATGTCGCGATACACCGACCGTTCGATGATCGGCGTATCCAGCACATTGACGCGCTGGGTGGCCAGCGCCCTCTTGACCGCCTGCAGCGCCCTTGTGGTGACGATCGGATTGACCCGCGACAGCAGCACCGAATGGGGGATCTGAATACCGCCGCGCTCATCCAGGTAGCGCAGCAGGTTGAGCACCTGGGCGCCGCCCTGGGCGTCCATGGTGCAGCCCTGGATCGGCACGATGATGTGGTTGGAATGCCCGATCGCGGTCGCCATCAGCTGCGAGCAGGCGCCCGGCAGGTCGATGATCACGTAATCCGCATCCAGCTTTGCCCGCGTCAGCTGCCGCTGGATCGAGGCCGCGGTGACATAACCGCTACAGGAGAGATTGGCGAGATCGCCCCTGCGTTCGCACCAGCGCGAGATCCAGTGCTGCGGGTCGCAATCGATGATGCCGACGCGATAGCCCCGGCGCAACAATTCCGTTGTCAGCAGCAGCACGGCCGTGGTCTTGCCGGCCCCGCCCTTGGTGTTTGCAAATGTGATGACCGGCACGGTTCTGTCCTCGGCGGGTTTGGCCAGCTTGCGCCGGACCTGACGGGAGCGCGCAGCTTCTCCCCCTGGATTGAGCATGATCATGGTTAATCGAGGGTTAAGCCCCGGGGGCGGAAACATACCGTGGACCCGTTTGCGGCGGCTTTCGCAGTCAGGGCTCCAGGGCCCGGCGATGCACGGCAGGGGCGCTCAGCGGCGCCGGTCTTCCGCCATGATCTCGGTGGCGATGCGGTCGAGGGGGATCACCTTGTCGACGCCGCCATGGGCAATGGCCTCCTTCGGCATGCCGAAGACCACGCAGGAGGCCTCGTCCTGGGCCAGGGTCAAAGCGCCGGCCTGGTGCATTTCCATCATGCCGCGGGCGCCGTCGTCGCCCATGCCGGTCATGATCACGCCGATGGCGTTGGACCCCGCCGCCCGGGCGGCAGAGCGGAACAGGACGTCGACGGAGGGCCGGTGGCGCGACACCAGCGGCCCGGTCTTGACCGCCACCTGGTAGCGCGCGCCGTGCCGCTCGAGCATGGTGTGCCGGTCACCGGGCGCGATCAGCACATGGCCGCGCAGAACCGGGTCGCCGTGCTCGGCCTCCTTGACCTCGACTGCGCACAGCGAATTGAGACGCCGGGCGAAAGCGGCGGTGAATTTTTCCGGCATGTGCTGGACAATGACCATGCCGGGCGCATTGGCCGGCAGGCGTTCGAGCATCGCGCGCAGCGCTTCCGTGCCGCCGGTCGAGGCGCCGACGCAGACGACCATTTCCGTGGTCCGGGCCATGGCCTTGCCCGAGGGCGGCGGCAGCACCGCATCTGCGGTGAGCTTGGCCTGTGGAGGGACGACGGACGGCGTTGTCTTCGCGCGGTACCCGCCAACGCGAGCCTGGGCGGCGCTCTTGACCACTTCGCAGATCTGCATGCCGGCTTCGGCGAGATAGTCCGCCGCGCCGATCCTGGGCTTGACGATGACATCGACGGCGCCTGCTTCGAGCGCCTGCAGCAGGGTCTCGGTGCCGGCCTCCGTCAGCGACGAGCACATCACCACCGGAATCGGCCGCTGCTGCATCAGCTTGCGCAGGAAGGTGATGCCGTCCATGCGGGGCATCTCGACGTCCAGCGTGATGACGTCCGGAATGTCCTCCTGGATCCGCTTGGCCGCCATGAACGGGTCGGATGCGGTGCCGATGACCTCGATGTCGGGATCGGCCTGCAGTACGGCCGTCAGCGTCTGGCGCACGCTGGCGGAGTCATCGACGATCAGAACCCGGACTTTCTTGGCCACGATGTCCCTCAGTTCTTTCTGAAAACGGTGTTGGCGACCTGCGTGAGCGGAAGGTCGATGCCGGTCGCTGATTCGGAGTGGCCGATGAACAGGTAACCGCCGGGCAGGAGGCAGTTGCAAAGCTCAGTGAGCACGTGGGTCTGCGTCGCCTTGTCGAAATAGATCAGCACATTGCGGCACATGATCAGATGCATGGGCTCGCCGACGCGGTAGGTTCGGTCCATCAGGTTGAAGCGGGCAAAGCCGACCCTGGAGCGCAGCTGCGGCGTGATCCGCGCATCCTTGCGGCGCTTGTCGACCGGCAGCATTACATAGCGGCTTTTGAGCGCCGGCGGCACCGGGGCCAGCATGTCCTGGGAATAGATTCCGGAATGGGCGGTTTCCAGCACCTCCGTGGAGAGATCGGTCGCCAGAATGGTGAAGTCCGGCCCGCCCTTGTGCAGCGCGAAGTCGGCCATCACCATCGCCATGGTGTAGGGCTCGGCACCTGTCGAGCAGGCAGCACTCCAGGCCCTGAGCCGGCGATGTCCGTCGGCGGCCAGTTGCGGCAGCACCGTCTCGGCCATGTAGTCGAAATGGTTGGGCTCGCGAAAGAAGTCGGTCTTGTTGGTGGTCACGCAGTCGATCAGAAGCGTGACTTCGGTCTCCTGGCCTTCCGGAGAGAAGACGTAGTCGCAATACTCGTTGAACGACTCCATGCCCAGCGCCCTGAGGCGTTTGCGCAGCCTTCCCTCCAGCATCGTCACCTTCGTCACCGGCATCTTGATGCCGCTGTAGTCGTAGATGAATTTTGACAGGAGCGTGAAATTCCTGGAGCTCAAATGCTCTTCGGCAGGTTGGCTACGCAGGACAGCACTCAAGGCAATTCTCCGATGCATCACTGTTCCGGACGGACAATCGCTGCCCGTCCGGCAGTTCATTCGAGGCGCGGCCGACGACGGCCGCACCAGAGGGTGACATGGATCAGGCCACCTGTGTCGACGGCGTGGCGATGCCCGAGAGCGCGCCCTCCGCATCGGAGAACAGCCGGGCCAGATCGACGATGACGACGAAGCCGCCATCCCGCCGCACCACCCCGGCGATGTAATCCGAGTTCCAGCGGATGCCGATGTCGGGCGCCTCCTCGACCTGGTCCTGCCGGAACGGCGTGACCTCGAAGACCTTGTCCGCGACCAGCCCCAGGGCGAGCACCCTGTCCTTGAGCGGGACGTCCAGCACCAGAATGCGGGTGTGCGGGGTCTTGACCGTACGGCTCATGCCGAGCTTGAGCCTGAGGTCGATGACCGGGACCCCCTGGCCGCGCACTTCCCTCAGGCCGAGCAGATAGTCCGGGCCGTGCGGGATCTTGAACGGATCCTCGTGGTCGAGGATCTCGCGCACGACTTCGACCGGAAGGGCGAAGACCTCGTCGCCCAGGCAGAAGGTGACGAACTGCGATTCGGAGGAAGCGCCGGCCATGATCAGGCGCTTTCCCGGTAGTTGGCGTCCTCGGCGTCGGGACCGCCCATCGACAGGTCAAGCGCGAAGCCCTTGACGCGGGCCTGCTGCGAGGCCACCGACTGACCGGCGTGCGGCTTGTTGGCGGGCGTCGGGCGGGCAACCGTCTTGGCCTTGAAGGACGGCTTCGTCGCCTGCTTCAGGACAGGGCTTGCTGCCCGGGAGTGGCCGGACTGGTCGACCTTGAAGAAGGCGATCGACGCCTGCAGTTCCTCTGCCTGGGCGGCCAGTTCCTCGGACGTCGCCGACATTTCCTCCGAGGCGCCGGCATTCTGCTGGGTCACCTTGTCGAGCTGTGAGATCGCCTCGTTGATCTGCGAGGCGCCGACGTCCTGTTCGCGGCAGGCGGCGGAGATTTCGGAGATCAGTTCGGCGGTCTTGCGGATATCCGGCACCAGGCGGTTGAGCATCTCGCCGGCCTCGGTGGCGACCGTCACGGTCTCACCCGACAGCGTGCTGATTTCGGCGGCGGCGGCCTGGCTGCGTTCGGCGAGCTTGCGCACTTCGGAGGCGACCACTGCGAAACCCTTGCCGTGTTCGCCGGCGCGGGCGGCTTCCACCGCCGCGTTCAGCGCCAGAAGGTCGGTCTGGCGGGCGATTTCCTGCACGATCGAGATCTTCTCGGCAATGGTGCGCATCGCGCCCACCGCACGGTTGACCGCTTCGCCGCTGGTTTCCGCGTCCTTCGACGACTGGCGCGCAATCTTCTCGGTCTGGGCGGCATTGTCGGCGTTCTGCTTGATGTTGGAGGCCATCTCTTCCATCGAGGCGGAGGCCTGTTCGGCGGCGGCCGCTTGTTCCGTCGCGCCTTCCGACAGCTGCTCGGAGCTCGACGACAGTTCCTGGCTGCCCGAGGAGACGTTGTCGGAGGCCGACAGGGCGTCTCCGACGACGCCGCGCAGGCGCTCGATCATCGTGTTGACATAGCCAAGCAGTTCGCCGATCTCATCCTTGGTGGTGATCGGCGCGAGCGTGGTGAGATCGCCTTCCGACACGTTCTGGATGACGCCGACAGCCTGGGCGAGGCCGCGGTTGATCGACAGCACGATCCAGATCGCGGCAATGGCCGCGCCGATGGCCGCAGCCAGGGCAACGCCGATCATCGTGGCGCGTGTGTTGGCATAGGTGACATCGGTCGCCGCGATGGCTTCCAGCAGGCGGCTCTCTTCAAGGGCCACCACATCGGACAGCAGCGCATCGATCTCGTTGGTCACGTCGCGGGCTTCGGTGGTGGAGACGCGCAGGGCGCCCGCCGCGTCGCCGGCCAGAACCAGCGAGCGGATCCGGTCATCGAACTTCCGGAACTCGGCGTCAAAGCCTTCAAGCTTGGCCCAGTTCGCCTTGCCTTCCGCCGTTGCCAACTCGAGCACGTGCTGGAACGAAGCGGCGAAATTGGCGCGGGCGACGTCGCTGATCTTGATGTAGCCGTTGGTCTCCCCGATCGAGCTTGAGGAGAGCATGTTCTTCTGCTGGCGGATCTGCTGCAACTGGTCGATCTTGAGCCTCTGGGCCAGTTTCAGGCGTTCCGCCGGCCCGTGGATGACTTCGTCCAGCGTGCTGTTCATGCTGGACACGCCGTTGATGCCGAACCCGGCGATGCCGACCAGAATGGCTATGATAAAGCCGAAGGTCAGGAACAGTTTGAGTTTGATCGTAAAGCGCATGGTGTTCTCCAAGTGTCCTAGTTCGCGGCGGCGGCGCGTTCGGCGCGGTCCCGTTGAGATGCAAAGATTTCCTGCAAATTCGGAAGGATGATGAAGTCCCCTCCGCGCTTGACGAGGCAGTTGATGTAGTCGGCGCGCCAGCGCATGCCGACGCTCGGCGGCGTTTCGCGCGCCGATCTGGACAGCGTCGTGACTTCACACACCCTGTCGGTGCGGATGCCGATCAGCGTCGGCTCGCCATCGAAATCGAGCTCGATGACGATGATGCGGCTGTCGATGGTGGCTTCCGCGGCCTGCATGCCGAAAGCCAGACGGATGTCGGCGAGCGGAATCACCTTGCCGCGAAAATTGATGACGCTGGCCACGAACGACATCGAGCCGGGGACATGGGTCTCGGGCAGAAGGTCGACGATCTCCTGCACGATCGTGGCTTCTATGGCGAAGGTCTCGCCGTTGAGCGTGAAGATCAGCACTTCGAGCTGATCGTCGGCGTTCCAGGCACTGTCGAAACTGTCCTTGTGCGCGATCTGGTTCATCCTGCTGCGCGCATCTGCGCCTCCTGTTGCTGGCCGACGGCGACGAGATGGCCGACATCGAGGATCAGGGCGACGCCGCCATCGCCGAGAATGGTGGCGCCGGAGAAGGTGACCACGTCGTGATGCAGCTTCGACATCGACTTGATGACGGTCTGGTGGTCGCCGATGATCTGGTCGACGACCAGGCCGACGCGCTCGGTGCCGGTCGAGATCACGACCACCTTCTGGTGCAGTTCGGGCTCGGTGCCGGTGCGGAACAGTTCGCGCAGGCGGATATAGGGAACCAGGCTGTCCCTGAGCGAGATGAAGCTGCGGCCGCGCGAGCGCAGGTCCTCGTCGAGCGACAGTTCCAGGCACTCCTCCACCGCCGACAGCGGGATGACGTAGCGGCCGGTTCCGACCCGGATGAGCAGCCCGTCGATGATGGCGAGCGTCAGCGGGATGCGCAGCGCGACCTCTGAGCCTTCGCCCGCCGTGCTCTTGACGTCGATGACGCCCCTGAGCGCGTCGACGGTCTTCTTGACCACGTCCATGCCGACGCCGCGGCCGGACAGGTTGGTTACCTCCGCGGCGGTGGAGAAGCCGGGCTGGAAGATGAGCTGCAGCAGTTCCTGGTCGACCATGACCGAGCCGGGCGCGACCAGGCCGGAGGCTTCCGCCTTGGCCCGAACGCGCTCCCGGTTGATGCCGCGGCCGTCGTCGCGAATGGTGATGATCACTTCGCCGCCCGACTGGCTGGCCGTGAGGAAGACCTTGCCGGTGGCGGGCTTGCCGGCGGCGATGCGCTCTTCCGGCGTTTCGAGACCATGGTCGATGGAATTGCGCACCAGATGCACCAGCGGATCGGCGAGGCGCTCGATTACCGTCTTGTCGACCTCGGTGCTCTCGCCCTCGGTCACCAGTTCGATCGACTTGCCGGTCTCGCGGGCGAGGTCATGGACCAGGCGCCGGAAGCGGCTGAACAGGCTGCCGACCGGCACCATGCGCAGCACCATCATCGTGTCGCGCAATTCGCCCGACAGTCTCTCGACGTCTTCCGAGACGTTGCGCAAGTGGAGGTCGGAGCTGGCATTGGCGAGCTGCGACAGGCGCGACTGGGCGATGACGAGCTCGCCGACACGGTCCATAAGCTCGTCGAGCCGTTCGGCGGGCACGCGGACATTCTCCGCGGTCTTGGCCTGTTTGGCGTCCGCCGGCACAGCCGCGTCCCGCGCCACGGCGCCGGGGTCGGCGGCTGCGGGTGCGGCCACTGGCGGGGACCCTGCCGATGCCGGGGCGGCCGATTGGGCCTTTGCGGCGGCTGGATGCACCGTGATGTCGAGCTGCATGTCGTCCATGACGAAGATGAAGACATCCTCGATCTCGGACCGCGGCCTGTCTGTCGTCAGCATCACGTCCCAACCAAGATAGAGGTCGGTCGCGACCATGTCGGGGAGCATCGGCACCGCCGAGGTATCGACCTCGACCGTGCACTCCCCGAGTTCGCGCAACTCGTCGAGCAGGCCGAGCGGATTGGTGCCATTGGCCATGGCGTTGGCGGGAAGCCGGAACTTAAGCCGCCATGTCACCCTCGCGGGCTCCCGCGCTGTGGCACCGGTCGGCTGGACCGCTTTTGCAACGGGCGCCTGCGCCAGGACCGCGCCATCGGTGACGGCGGCCTGGAGATTGACCAGGAGCAGATTGCCCGCTTCCTCGTGGTCGCCCTGCGGGGTGTCGACCAGGGCGCGCATATGATCCTGGGCGGCGAGGACGGCGGCGACGAGTTCGCTGGTCGCCGGCACCTCGCCCTTGCGCACGCGGTCGAAGGCGGTTTCGCAATGATGGGTGAAGGCGGCAAGCGCGTCGAAGCCGAACATCGCGCCCGAGCCCTTGAGCGTGTGCAGCCCGCGGAAGACGGCGTCGATCTGGTTCTGGTCCGAGAGATTGTGCAACAGGTCCAGGAGCCCGGCCTCGACCTGCTCGAACAATTCGGCGGCCTCGGTGCGGAACACCTGGATGGGATCAATCGTGGTCATCGGCCGAGCACTTTCCGGGCGATCTTGACCAGGTGTTCGGGATCGAACGGCTTGGTCACCCAACCCGTGGCGCCCGCGGCCTTGGCCTTGGTCTTCATCTCGACATCGGATTCGGTGGTGAGGAAGATGATCGGCACGCCGGTATGGGCCGGCGACTTGCGCAACTCCTGGATCATTTCCAGGCCGTTCATGTTGGGCATGTTGAGATCGGTGACGATCAGGTCGAAACTGCCGCTCTTGGCCTTGCTGAGCCCGTCACGGCCATCGACCGCCTCGGTGATGGTGTAGCCGGCATTCGACAGCGCGATCCGCGTGGTCATGCGGATGCTGGCTGAATCGTCAACCGTGAGTATGTTTGCGCTCATTGCACTTCCTTCCGATGAAGCCAGAACTGGGTCGAGGCGGGATCCTTGCCGGTCAGGAACCCGGCCCGGCGGAGCGTCGCCAGGGTCTGCTCGCCGACCGGGCTTGAGAGAGTGAGGGACACATCGCGCTCCCTGGCGCAGAGGCGCGCGGATTCGAGCACCTGGATGACGCTGAGATCGGCATCATCGGTCCCAAGCTCGACCACAACAGTCTGGCGAACCTGCAACTGGCTCAGCAGCAGCTCGCGGATCGCCTCGGCATTGCGGATGGTGAGCGGCTGCGGCAGCACGACGGCATCGTCGAGCGGTATGGTGGAACTCATCGGGAGACGCCCTTCCTAATTGGTTGGCGAGCCGGGTTGGGCGTGCGGATCGATGAACGGATAGGGGAGGGACGCCCCTGACGGCCGGGCCGTGATGCAACCCTGGGCTCCTGCGGACGTTCGCCATGGGACACCGCCAGCAACGACCGCCGACCCCTTGAATTCATCCCCATGCCGATTTCATGCATGCGATGTGCCCTGAATAAATCGCAAAAAGTCAGAACATATTTTCAAGATGCCCCGAATTTTCCGACAATATGTAACAATATCGACATAATTGCTTTCGCAATTCGATCGCGCTGAAGAGAGTTTTGATTTTAATGAGACTTTTTCTCTTCCGCATCATGCGGAACGGAACCGATATGAAAAACTAGATTTGATTTTTAGTTTTTCGGTTCTTGTTTTTGGTCATGCCTGAATTAAGCGGGCAATCGTTAATTCCCGTTTAAACACCGGCGGCCAGAAATTACCGTTAGCCGGGCCTTTGTCGGCAATTACAGCCACGGGTGGTCGTCGGCATACGCCGCGTGATCGTCGCCATCACCGGTCCTTCAGTGACCCCGGCTACCATCTCTCCCCATGCCTTCCCCGCACCCTGAGACTTGCAGGAGAGCGGCGGCTTTGTTCGAGAATGCATCGAACGGAGAAATGCGCAGACCGGCTGTAGACCGCGGAACAAGCTGCAGTGCGCCCAGGCCAGGTCGTTGAGAAAAAATGGCGCGCCCGAAAGGATTCGAACCTCTGACCCCCAGATTCGTAGCTTCATTTTTGGCGTTTCACCCACCTTCTTTGTCTTTCATGACCTATCATTAACCAACTGATTTTACATTACATATTCTCTTCTGGCGTTTCATCAGCTATCGTGCAAATTCATCTCACCGTGGCGACTCGGTGGCGACTCAGACTGTTTTGCGTGATAGCGAGAAAACAATGCCGACGATCAAGATTGCACGACGTACCGTGGCAGCACTAAAGCCCAGCGACAAAACGGTCACCTACTGGGATAGTGAGCTCGCAGGCTTCGGGTACCGTCTTTTCCCATCCGGCAAGGCATCATGGATTTGCGAATATCGCGCTGGTGCTGGTGGACGGGGGGTGTCTAAGCGAAGGCTCACTTTAGGATCGGCAGACGAAACAATGCCACCAGAGGCTGCTCGCATGGCAGCACGTGATGCCTTGGCACGCGTGCGCCTGGGAGCCGATCCGGCAGCCGAGCGCGCTGAGGAACGAGCTGCAGAGACGGTCAAGGAGATTGGTGAAGCCTGGTTCAAACGCCACATCATTGCCAAGCGTAAAGCAAGCACCGCTGCTCACTATCGCCAAGTCCTCGAAACACATATCTATCCGCGCATCGGGAGCAAGCGCGCCGTTCTGGTCACGCGGCAGGAAATCGGGCGGCTGCATAGCGACATCGCTGAGAAGGCACAGGCAAAACGCAAAGACTCAGCTAAGGCACGCGCCTCGCAACACACAACAAAAGGCGGCAAGTATGTAGCCAATCAAGCCCTGCGGATCTTGTCATCCATCTTCAATTGGGCGGCGACCACCGGTTTTGTTCCAGAGGATCATCGCAATCCGGCGACACGGATCGAAAAATTCGAAGAGATCGGACGCGAGCGGTTTCTGACAACGGAAGAACTCGGACGTCTTGGCGCTGCCATTCTGGAGGCGGAGACCGTCGGAATTGAATGGGTGGTCGATGAGACAAAGCCAACTTCCAAACACATTCCGAAATTCCGCCGGACCAAGATAACACCGCACGTGGCGGGGGCGTTGCGTCTTCTCGTCTTCACCGGCATGCGTCTCCGTGAGGTGTTGAATCTCGAGTGGCGGTTTTACGATCGGGAGCGAGGGCTACTGCTTCTCCCGGACAGCAAGACCGGCAAGAAGGCGATTGTCCTTTCGGCGCCGGCGATCGAAATCTTGGAAACATTGCCCCATTTGGGCCGCTACGTCATCGCCTCCGAAAGCGCAGGCTCCGAAAACGAGCAGCCACGTACTGATATCAAAAAGCCTTGGCGCTTGGTGACGCGCCGCGCGGAGCTCGAGGGTTTGCGTATTCACGATCTTCGCCACTCATTTGCGTCTGTTGGTGCTGGTGGTGGTCTCGGCCTGCCACTCATAGGAGGGCTGTTAGGGCACGCGGATCCGAAGACGACCGCGCGCTATGCTCACCTCGCAGTTGACCCCTTGCGCCAGGCTGCTGATATGATCGCAGCATCGCTGGCAAACTCGCTGCACGGCCGATCCAATGTCGTGGCCTTCCGCAAAGGAGCTTAACGAATGTCAGGAGGTTCCGAATACTCCAACTCAGCAATAGAAGCCATCACTGGCCAGAAGCAGATTACTCTGACGCGCAGGGAGCGAAAACTAGAACGGTTGCGCCATTGGCTATCCAGAGAGAATTGGGCACCCTGGGAGGCCCTGTTTATCCTGGCGGGTCTTGATCCGGAACTAACCGCCACCGAGAGAAAGGAGGGCTGGTGGGCACTACCGACACCTGGTGCCGATGCACGTAATGACCTTGTGTGCGACATAGACCATGCTGAAATGCAGGATCGTTTCTCAAGAATACGCGGCCTTCACCTCGATACCGCCCCACCTGGCGAGATCATAGAAAAAGCCTTTCAAGCCCGGATTACTATTCCTTGGCTGCAAGTCGCGATTCATGATGACAAATGTCAATTGCCGAGAAAGTTTCGCGAGGCCAGAAAGCGTGAACAGCAGGCAGAGGCCGAAAAGAGAGACAGCTTTGACAGCCGCAATCGAGCTACGAGCGCTCGCCACACAACTAATCGAGCACCAACTGTTGAAGCCGCGCAACTCACGATCAATGAGTTGAAGATGAAGGGGTACCCTCGTCATCGAAATGGCAAAATAAATGTCTCTGCGGTGATCGAAGAGATACTCGAATGCCATCCAGATTTGAAAGTTTCGGAAAGAGCAATCAGGAACTGGATCAAGGAGAAAAAACTCATTCTTTGAAAATGCAGATCTTTGGTTTTGAACGTGTTTTGCATGGGCCTGGCCTCCAATCCAACACGGTGCAAGATGGTGTCATTCATTAATTGGAGACACTGAGAAATGTCCAAAAACACAAGAACTGAACCGATTCTGGTCGGCACCAAAGAAGCGGCACGCCTGCTCGGACTTAGCTCGTCAACGCTTGAAAAATGGCGTTTTTTCCGCGTGGCTGGTACACCGCCGGTTGTGCGAATTGGGCGGGCTTGCCGTTACCGGATGGACGATTTGCGGACCTGGGTAGACCAAGCAAGCGGTCCTGACCAACGAGCGAATTTCCGGCCACGGGACAACTAGGTTGCGTCCCCACGAGTATTAAGCACTCGACATCTGCCCCCTCCCTACATTTTTTCTGGCATGAGTAGTCGCCCCGCACATTCTCCGGGCCGGCTCAGCCGACGCATGAGGCGAAATTCGGTGAGCCAATACAATAATGAGATCGTTCTTTTCGCAGAAGGCAAATCAAGGAATTTCGCAAAAGCAGACAACCGGGCGGTCGGCTGGGGCATGTTCCAGAACCGCATCAAGAAGCCGTTCGTCACGCCCGAGAAGCGCAAAGAGTTCAACCGACTGAGTAAGGGCGAGCAGGGCAATCTCAAGGCGATGGCGGGCTGGTTCTCCGGCGCGCAGTGCGAAGGCGGCTACCGCAATCTGCGCAATATTTTGCCACGCAATCTCGTCACAATCGACATGGACTACGTGCCGGATTATGTCCCTGACCTGATTCGCAACGGCGCGTTCGGCGTCTCGGAATACGAGTTCTCGGCCCACTCATCGCGCCGCCACACTCCCGAAGAGCCCCGCATCCGAATCATTATCCCCATGTCGCGCCGCGTCGACCGGGATGAGTACACCGCCATCGTGCGAATCATCGGCCAGATGATCGACCCCGACATGAAATGGGTTGACCCGGTGTCCTACCGGGCGGCGCAGATGATGTTCTATCCGACCTGCTCGAAGGATGATGAGAAGCATTTCTTCTACGAGTGGAACGAAGGCGAGCTGCTCGATCCCGACGCTCTGCTGGCCGATTTCACCGACAAGGTCGGCGACTGGCGCGATATCTCGCTCTTGCCGCGCCACCCTGACGAAGACAACCTGCGCAAGCGCGCGGACAAGGCCGAAGACCCGACCGAGAAGGACGGCGTGATCGGCGACTTCTGCCGGGCCTACAACATTTTCGAAGTGATGGAAGAGTTCCTGCCGGACGCCTATATCCCCGGCGATGAGAAGAGCGGCCATCCGCGCTTCACCTACGCGGGCTCGACCTCATCGAACGGTGCTATCGTCTATGACGACGGCAAGTTCATCTACTCGCATCACGGGCACGACCCCGGCTGCGACATGAACCTCAACGCCTTCGATTTCCTCCGCATCCACAAGTTCGGCGAGGAAGACCAAGGCGTCTCCGCCGACAAGAAGGTGACGGAGCTGCCGTCGTTCAAAGCGGCTGCTGAGTTCGCTGACCGTCTGCCAGCCGTGATCAAGCAGAAGATCGCCCGCAACTACGACATGACCGCCATGTTCGCTGACGCGGGCGTGGAAGCGCTGCCGACGCCGGATGACTATGACGAAGACGAAGCGGCCATCGCCCGGTTGCTCGGCGAGGATCGCCCGGCACCGAAGAAAGACAAGGCGAAGAAATCCGAGAAGGCCAAGATGCCCGCGCGCGATGACGAAGCAGAAATGCTCGCCGCGATCCGGCTTCTGGTTGACGAAGACGCGGACCTGCCGCCGCTGATCACCCGGCTCCAGCACGAGCCTCGCCCGATCTCAGAGCCCGATGAGGACTGGCTGCAATCGCTGGAAATGACCCGTCAGGGCGAGATCGTCTCGACGCTGCCGAACGTCGCCGCCATCGTCTACAACGACCCTCGCATGCGCGGCGTGGCCGGGCAGAATGAGTTCACGGGCGATCTGGTCTGCCTACGGTCGATGAAGACCAACATCAAGGCCGTGCCGTCGATCACCTGCGATGACCCCTACAACGGCGCGCGCTGGATCGACTTCTATGACACGGCGTTCCGGGCGATCCTTGAGACCCCCAGCGGCGTCGGCAAGGCCGGATACGGGATGAAGGTGACGGACCGGGACATGTCGGGCGGCATCCTACTCTCCGCTCGGCGCAACAAGTTCCATCCGATCAGAGACTACCTCAATGCCTGCCGCCGTGACGGCTCATGGGAAGCCGTCGAGACGCTGCTGATCCGCTATCTGGGGCTGGAGGACAACCCCTATCACCGCGAAGTCTCGGGCAACATCATGCTCGCCTCGGTCAGCCGCATCTTCAACCCCGGCTGCAAGTTCGACTTCGCGCCCATCATCGGCGGCAAGCAGGGCATCGGCAAATCGAGCTTCATCAAAGTGCTCTACGGCGAGCAATGGTTCGGCGAGATATCGTGCAAGCTGGATGACAAGCAGGACATCGCCGAAGAGATCAAAGGCAAATGGGGCTGCGAGCTGCCCGAGCTGTCATCGTTCCACAAGTCCGACCACAACGCCGCCAAAATGTTCCTCCGCCGCCAGCATGACGACGTGCGCATGGCCTACGACCGGCGCGTGAGCGAGTTCCCCCGGCAGTCGGTCTTCTGGGGCACCACGAACGATCTCAAGGTGCTGAAAGACCCGACCGGCAACCGCTCCTACTGGATGATCCTCGTGAAGATGGAGAAGTTCTTCGACCTGCAAGGGCTGGCTCAGGAGCGGGAAGCTCTCTGGGGTGCCACGCTGGCCGAATACGAACGCCGCACTGGTGGCGACTTCAGGCGCGAGCTGGACCTGTCGCTCCAGAACAAGGAGTCGAAGATCATGGCGCTGGAACTGCAAGAGGGCGCTCGCACCGAAGAGATTTTTGAGACATGGCGCGCCGAGCTGGAAATGTGGCTGGCCGAGCCGCTTCCGCTCAAGGAACGCATGATGGAGCTGGGCAAGCCGATGACGGACTTCCCCGAGGAAGGCCAAGACCCGGACGCCATGCCGGGCGATCAGCTCGTGCTCCGGACTGCCTTCCGCAACAGTGATGCGGCCACCCACCTCGGCCTGCCGCCGAACCTGACGAACGCCCAAGCATCGCAGCATATCCAGAAGGCCGTCGCCGAGATCGAAGGCTGGTCCGGGGTGCCCGGCGCGACCCGCGTTATGGGCATTGTGGGGCGCTGGAAATACCTAGATGACGCCACTCCAGAAGAGCGTTTTTGCGGCTACAGGTTGTATCAAGAGGGGGCTTAACGGCCACTTTTTCATACCGCGCCATGGGCGCTCCATTTGGTGATTCGGAAAAATGTATAATTCCTATCCAAATGGCTGTAACAGGGTCAGGGACATGTTACAAAAATCGGCCGACCTTGTTACAGCCATTTATCGTTTCTTTTCAATAGTTTGACGAAGCGCTGTAACAGCGTAACGCCTGTAACGCATTTTCCTTCATAGGGAATCCTACAGCCCGCTCCGCAGAAAAAATAAGAACGCTGGTGGCCCTTTTTCTTACCGCTGCTTGCAGCTTTCGACCGCCAAATCACCTCTTTCTCTTCTCATGATCTCTATAGGCTTTTTGGGGTTACACTTGTTACGGTTGTTACATCGTTGATATTAAAGGGAATATTTTGTAACGCCCTTCGGACCCCCTAGTTACACCTGTCACAGTACGCATACACGGACACGCGGACAGCCGTACATAGTGCCTTCTTCGCATGACCGTCAGGCGACAACCTCGGGATCGCCAATACTACTTTTACGTGTTAGTTGCTCATTGTGAGCATTACTATGAATATCTGGGCTCCGGCGATCAACATATTGTATCGCTCTAGGGTGTTGAGGGTGCTCGGTCGACTGGAAGTCCGGGCTTTTTGCTCAATGTGAGCATAATAGCCCCACCCACCTACCCGAAAGTCCGCATCTCCGCCCACATGTAACACCGTTGCAGTAGCATTCTAGGAAAAAAATCCCAAAAAGTGTGTCAGTCCGGGGCCTCCACGCACCCCGCAGCGGCGGCTCTGGGGCAGAAGGACCCAAGCGGATAACCGCAAGGCTGCGTGGCCGGATCAGCGCGCCGCCGCGTGACCGCACCACGGAGTCGCGGAACCCGTATAGATTACTTAACCTGATATCGGGGAGGCGCCTATCTCTAAGTGTCTGAATCAGCATGACCGTCATGTTGTTAGGCCCATGCGAGCCTTAGGTTTACCATGCGGATGTTGGCGACGAGGACCTAGGCCTCGGCGGTTTCAACGGGGCGGTCTAGGTCCTTTGCGAGTCTTCTACATCTGCCCAACCATGCGAAGGTTCGCTCCACGACCCAGCGGCGGGGCAGGACCTCAAAGCTCTTCGCTTTGTCCGTCCGCTTGACGATCTCCAGAGTGAACTTGCCGACCTTTCGTAGGGCGCCACGGAGTTTCGGCCCGGGATAGCCTCCATCGGCAAAGATATGGCGCAGCAACGGCCAGCGTATGAGAATGGATTTCAGGACGGTGGGCGCGCCGTCCCGGTCCTGATTGTCGGCGGCATGGACGACCACGCCGACCAACAGACCCAGCGTGTCGACGACGATGTGACGCTTGCGGTCCCTGATCTTCTTGCCGGCTTCAAAGCCCCGTATTCCGCCGCTTTCGGTGATCGTGACCGACTGGCTGTCGATGACGCCGGCGGTCGGGCTCGCCTCCGCCCTTCTCCTGCTCCCGAGTCGCCATGACGAGGGTGTGGTTGATGGCGCGCAGCACGCCCATGTCGCGCCAGGCATAGAAGTAGGTCTGGACCGCGGTGAAGGGTGGAAAGTCCTTCGGCAGCATGCGCCACTGGCAGCC
>TARA_R110002020_G_scaffold178657_5_pt1 | contig 22691 bp, 17 predicted proteins | sample TARA_R110002020 | Tara Oceans TARA_R110002020 (sample SAMEA4396489) | marine metagenome | biome: Westerlies Biome; feature: [MES] marine water layer (ENVO:01000295) within the mesopelagic zone...; material: water (ENVO:00002006), including particulate matter (ENVO:01000060) such...
ATATCAATATTGGCAGCGTATTTGTTTTAAACGGCATGCTTTGCTATGTGGCTAATATTTATAAAGCAGAGGCCAGAAAGAATACCCGTAGCCAAGAGAGATTACGCTTAATATTCTCTAATGGTACAGAGTCCAATATGCTCACACATTCATTGGCTACTGCTCAATATAAATACGAAAACAGCTACCAGTTATTAATCACTGATCCTGACTGGATGGACGATGAGCTCGCCAAAAACTTTGGGGACGAGCGACAACTTACCGGTGTCATTTATGTTGCTAAGCTGGCTGAGACCCCAAGTGATTTAGCGCACTATAAACATCTGCACAAAATTGGCTTCTCAACCCTTACAGGAGAAGCGCGTACTAAACACTCGATTAGGGATACCGCTTTCTTGCAACAGCCCGTAGATATCATAGCTGAATGGCAAGTCTATGATGCCAATGCTCGTAGTGTGGAAAGGGTCTTGCATGCCTTCTTCTATGATCAAAGAGTCAAAGTATCTTCAAAAGCAGCAGATAATAATCTTTACAAGGCGACAGAGTGGTTCAATGTTCCCCTTGATGAGATTGAAAAAGCCATTAACTTAGTTATCGCCGGGGACATTAAAAACTATCGCATGGATGGTGCGGCTGGCAAGGTTGTTTTGAAGTAATGAGCGTTTGCAGAGTTAACTTACACTCATAATTCTAAATTGTTAGATGTGACTACCTATAGTCTTGCGGGTCTATAAATAGCATTTATAGATATACTGATTATTAATCAAAACAGGTGTAATGGACAAAATTCAGGCTGATACAGCCCTTAAAGCTATATACTATAAGTATTTGCAAGGATTGAAAGCCATGAATCAAAAAACTGCCCTTTTTGTGGTGAAAAACACATTAAAAAGAACGGTCACAAATCAGGAAAACAACAGTACAAATGCCTAATTTGTGATCGGCAGTTTTTAGGTGGCAAACGTCTTAATAATGAAATATTGTGGACTGAATATACACAAGGTAAACAGACCTATAAACAACTTGCTAATAAGTATGGCTGTAGCATAAAGACCATACAAAGACGGCTAGATACTATTGAAATAAAGTCACTTAATAAGCTACCTACGCGTGCAAACATAGTGATGGACACGACCTACTTTGGTCGAACATTTGGCTTAATGGTATTTATCGACTATACAAGCAAAACTGTATTACACCACCGCATTATTCATTATGAAACCAATGCACTGTATAAATTAGGAATAGAGCATATACAATCACAAAGTATTGATATAACAAGCATTACTTGCGATGGACGACGAGGTCTTAACGCTTTATTTAAAGATATACCCATACAAATGTGCCAGTTTCATCAACTACAGATCATCACTAGATACTTAACACGTCGACCTCAAAATGTCGCTAGTATCGCCCTTAGACAGCTCGCCTTAAACATAAAGTATTATGATAAAACTACATTCATTCAAGACTTAGATAGCTGGTATTTGACCCATGAAGGCTACTTAAATGAGCGTAGTATCAATACGGATACTGGTAAGACTTGGTACACCCATAAGCGTCTTAGAAGTGCCTATAGAAGCTTAAGAACCAACAGTGATTGGTTATTCACTTATAGAGAACTGGAGGACTTAAACATCCCAAATACGACCAATTCTCTAGAAGGGTTGTTTAGTGAGTTAAAACGCCAATTAAGTAGTCATAATGGGCTAAATAAACAACGTAAGCTTAAGTTTATTAACAACTTTTTAATGACATACTCTGCTAATTAGCCTGAAAAATGTCCATTAGAGATTAACCGCTAGTTTTTAGCCTGAATTTTGTCTATTACACCTCAAAACATGAATACGCTATATTGATAGAACCTCTAAGTCAGTGTTCACAATGCGTCCCCTACAAATTGATAATAATGAGATTTGCCAGGTGGCTCTGTGAAAATTGGGGTTTGATAAATTTAAAATACCCTGCATGCTAAGATAGTATGCAGGGCTTTGTGTGAAGTTAATTTTGTGGATTTCTTAACACTAGCTTTAAGCGAGATCAGCGAAACGACTGTATTCTCCCTCAAACTTAGCTTTAACAGTACCAATCGAGCCGTTACGCTGCTTGCCAATAATCAACTCAGCAATGCCTTTTTGAACTGACTTTTCGTTATAAACCTCGTCACGATAGACAAAGATGATATGATCAGCATCTTGCTCAATAGAGCCTGAATCTCGTAAATCGCTCATAATCGGACGTTTGTTATCTCGATTTTCTAAACTACGATTAAGCTGCGATAGCGCAAGCATTGGACAATCAAATTCTTTAGCGAATCCTTTTAAAGCTGACGATATGTCTCTAATCTGCCCTTCTCGATTGTCTTTTAGATTATTAGCCCGGATCAACTGAATGTAATCTACTAGGATTGCCGATATTCTGCCGTGTTTTTGGCGTATGCGGTTTAATGTGGCTCGCATCTGTCCTGTAGTGATGCCACTACGGTCATCAATAATCATCGGTAACGCCTCGATGCGCTTTTTGTTACTCATGATACCTTCCCAATCCTGTGTATTTAGATTTTGTCCGCTAAACACTTTGCTCATATGTATGTTAGCCATACTGCTTACTAAACGCTTAACAATACTAGCTTTTGGCATCTCAAGGCTGAAGAATACAACAACACCGTCTTCATTTTGAGAAATGTTTATAGCGATGGTCTGCCCTAAGGTGGTTTTACCCATTGAGGGACGAGCTGCAATAACAACCATCTCACCATTCATAATCATTGTTTTATTATCGAGCTCTACTAACCCTGTTTTAATGTTTGGTGCAACGCCTACAGTGGCATTGTGTTTTAGATCCTCTACAAAGTTTTCTATAAGTTGGTCAATGCTTGAGTAACCCTCACTGACTGTTCCCTGCATTACTGTATTAACATCTTCAGCCGTTAAGCTCCAAGAATCGATAGGCGCTAAATCAAAGTTAGCAATTTTAAGTTTTGCTCTCTCATAACATTCACTGATTTTTCTACGTTGCGATAAATCAATTAAGCGCTCTATGTAGCTTTCAATATTAAAAATTGATGATGCAGCTATTAGCAGTTCATTCATATATTCGATGACAGATTTGTTTCTCTTATCAGCTAATAATTTATCGATAATCATTACTGTGTCGTACGGCTTTCCAGATGCAACCAATGACTCGACAGACTCAAATATTAGTTGATGCGCTTCTGAATAAAAGTCGTTTGCTTTTATTTTGCCCGCAACTTTCTGATATGAATTATCAGTTGAGATAAGCGTAGAGATTATAGATTGCTCGAGACTATGGTTGTATAAATTACTCATTATTTCTTCTCAGTTTTCGCTTCAGCGGCAGTAATCATGGCGGCTATTCTTTCAGGGTCATGCTGTTTTTTGGCTGTTGCGATTGTTTCAATAGGTATATGGCTAGGGTGTAACTGAGCATCATCAAGGTCGGTTTTAAACTTTTTGATTCGCTCTTTACCCATTTTCTGAAATAAGCTGATTAGCTTAGCAATGCGCATCGAGTCACTAAGATTTTTTTCAAACCAGTATGAATGGAACTCGTAAAGAGTTGGCCTTAACTCTTGCTCATTGATGAATCCAGATATGGGTAATAGACCTGCCACCTGTAAATGGTATTTATATACTTCATATCGACTATCAAAATCATCAAAAGAGGCGACAACGCTTTCTTCTGTATTTTCTTTATTAGTCTCTTCTTTATTCTCTTTAACATCACGACAGTCTGTCGTCATGATGGATGATGCCAAGCTGACGTTATCCGCATCGTCAATCTGTCGCGATCCATCATGACAATCTGTCGTATTGGATTTAGACAATTTGTCGTTATGCTTATTTTCTGTACTTTCAAGCGGTTTTTTACCTAAGTCTGCGCTAATCCTATTCAATTCTTCATAATTAATCGTATAGAAATTAACTCGGTTTTGTTTGTTGTCCGCCAGTTTTTCTACTAATAATAAACCCATGTCAGTTAATTTTTTAAATATACGCTCAATTGTTCTTTTGCTCCAAAACTTAAAATCCTGCTCATACCATCGTTCAAATGTTTTATAAATCCACATTTTCCCATCATATTTTGTCTTGGCGTGAGCAAGCCAGTAATGTACTTGTTGCAAAACGATCGCTTCATTAAGCCCTATCTTATTGGCAAGTGAGGGCAATACTTGTAATGGCGGTTCGTTTATCAGTAGATTACTCATATTTCCACCCAGCCTGATCTAAAGATTTTAAATATAAGCTATTGAAAGTTATTGGATATTTTCTAAAACGTTCCATTTTTAACCTCTTAAACTTATATTTTTTATAAATCGATTGCATATCTAATAACTGCTTGTAGATGATTTTTCACAGTTATCAAGATACTCATCTAAATGTTTTTTACGATACAAAACATGCCGGCCTACCTTACTGTATATGATGGTGTTTGATTGGTGACAACGCATATGCTGCAGTGTGTGCAATGATTTGCCAATGTAAGCGGCTGCAAATTCAGGCGAAAAAGGGGTATTCTCATCAGCTTCACTAACTTTTTGCTTTAAAAGCTCTTTTTCATCATCTGTGTATTCAGCCCAAGTTTTTTTGCGATACATAAAGTTTATCCCGATAAATGTAGTTAGTTATTTCTAAATACTCATACTTATAGTTTACACAAGAAACTTTTAAATGCAACGAAAAGTTTCTCTGAAATTCATAAACTAGTATTAATTTAAGAAATATCTCTGAATAACGGGTTATGATAGTTATCAAAACTTATTTTATTCCCTCTAAAAGTTTCTTATGCTAAAATATACTTAGGAAACTTTTTATAATTTGGGAAGAATAACGTGAGTAATGATTTAAGCCAGATTGCTAATAGAATTAGAGAATCTATGAGAGAGAAGAAACTCAAGCAGGTTGATATTGTAAAAACTACAGGAGTTTCGAAAAGTAGCGTGTCGAAATGGTTAGCCGGTAAAGCTAAACCAAGTGGTGAATATCTGCTGCGTCTCTCTCAGGTTTTAGATGAGTCAGAGTATTGGTTACTAAATGGTGAGCATCCTTATAGTTCATATGCAGATATTGATGACGCCATGGACTATATTGATTCTATTCAAGAAGGCGAAAGAGACTATTACATTGCAAAGCTAGGTTTAGATCCTGAGCTCCCCTATAGTATTAGATTTTTACAGGAAGAGTTTGAGTCTAAAATGTTTAGTGAATACGAAAAAATTGAACAGCAATATCAGCTTTCTGCTGAACAAGAGCGTGAGATAGAAGAGTATGAAGATTGGCTGGAATGGGAGGAAAGAGCGGATGACTTTATTGAAAACAAGTTAGTTTTAGAATATATAGATGAATATCCTAACTTAATCAAATTTATAGAAGACTATAAATATGTAGAACAGTCATTAAAACCGCAGTCTGAAATTTCTGAACGGACGAATACCAACTTAGGTAAGACCCTATTCTATAATCAGGAAGATCGTAGCATGGAGCCAATAATTACCATTAGTGCACAATGTTCAATAGATTTAACTAAACGCACCATAAAAAACGGCAAGTTTTACCTAATAAGAAGGGATGGCTTTTACGGGGTAAGAGCACTATTTAGTCAGTCTGATGGTGGTTTGCTACTACAATGTAAGAACAAGGAATATCCAGATGAGAAAATTTCTAAATCCAAAATAAATAGCTTAGAGGTTCTCGGTTACGTTTATGCTTGGACTAATATGGATCCTTGGTAAAGGTGAACTTTCCTAGAGCTTGAAACGTCATGGGGTTGACCCTTATATCATGATAGACTTTATCCCATACATGAAGATAAAAGTATTCACAATATATGGATAAGTAAAACCGAACTTCACACAGTCATAGAGACCAATAACTTAAGCGAGATTGAACTTAGCGAATGTTTCCCTAGCAAATTTTTCTACGTGGAAAATTAAAACTCTGTATAAGGGCACGTTACGAAATGTCAATCGCAGCAGACAATAAAGCTTTGAAGAGAGGCGTCAGCACTAGACAAAGTGAGTATTCTAATAAATCTCTAATAGCTATCTATACCTGCGAGTAATATTTTTTGGTTGATTACTCCCTATCAACAACCTCCAGCTCCACCTCATGCGCCATCAAAGCCTCTTGAGTGACCGCCAAAAATCTAGCTTTCATATCATTCATATATGGCTGTAATACTGAGTCTTTGATAGTAGTAGCAGACTGTTTTTCACGCTCTGCTATTTTATTTAGCTTTAACAGTCTCTGATTGTGCATAGCGCCTTTGGGTAAGATATAGCCTGCGGCTTTGATACGTTCAGCAATAACTTCGGCCAATTGCAAGCCTGCTAAATCATAATCCGCAAAGATATATTTAGGACAGCTCAAGCGTGATATCTCTGTTGCGACACTATAGATGTTTTTATCATCGTGTCCTCTGTAGATAAGCAATACCATTCCATTGTTACTTACACCCTCTATTGAGCTTAAATGAGATTCAGTGAACTCAGTAAAAGATGCAAAGTTTTCAATCACTACAATTGTACCTATGTCCCAATTTGAAATATGGTTTATATGCACACCTAAATAAGACCGTAATGGTGTTGATTGACTAGCGAAGTGGTCTGTTGTCTGACTTAGCGTCTCTGCACTACCTAATAAACGACATAGAACAAACCCTTGCGTTGGCAATCTACTCAATATTTTCTCGTCAGCCATTATGGTGCTATTTTCTAATCGTCCCTTTTGGGATAAAACGTCAATATCATCTGAAATAAGGTTAACGCCCGTTACAGCTTTTACTAAATTAATAATGCTTTGCCAACCCATATCAGACAGGTATATTTTTTTGCCTGCTGAATATCCAATCGTCTTATCATGCTGACACAACATATAAAAAATATTGTCTTCATTACGATAAGCGAATACCTTCGTGCGTTTGAGCAAACCATCACGTAAGGTTTTCAATGTTCGTTTTTGAGCTAACTTATTAGCAAGTCTTGGCTCCATATCATCTCCATACCTTATCCAAACTAGGTTCGTTATCTACTACTTTATATCTTATATAGCGCGCATCGAAAATACGTATGGTATTACAAAGCTCTGATGGTGTCTTGGTCTTAAGGTACAGTTTCCATTGATAACCCTCTTTGGTGTGCACGATGGCATCGTCCCTAAAATTGCTTTTACAAATATGCATAACTAAGGCTAAAAACGATTTGAATTTGATAATACGATTGACTTCAAACTGCTCCCAAAATTGTCTGACAGACAGATTCTTATTTATATCATCCGTATTGTTGTATTTCATGAAGTCATACGCCCAGCGTTGTTCTTCACTCAGTAGTGGCTTACTCGTATTATCATTATCGACGTGTAATAAGGGATAATCATAATGATTACTCACACTATCTTTGAGTGCGCGTTTAGGTGGTGACATCTTATCAAGCAAGCCGAGCAGTAGGAACTTACCCTCCTCTACGTCAACATTGGTTAGCTGAGTATAAACTGCCATGCCACCGAAAGCTAAGTTATGAGATACCAAGTCATCAAAACTTAATACCACATCTTTAGGATTATATTGGCCGTTACGGATATGACGATGAAGTCGCCATAACATCTCGTTTTGACGTGTTTGTTCTTTCTTTAACTTATCAATAAGAATGACGGTTTTATCTAGACTAATCGTTAACTCTTTAATACATTGGTCGATAGTACCAAAAAGAAGGTTGTCTAGTATCATAGAAACTTTATAGTTACCGACATGGCATTTATGCAACTCTTCTCGGCTAAGGCTTTGCACCTTTTCTATTTGTGACTTTATTTTTTGTGTGAGTGTATCTAGTATGATGCGTTTTGATTTCAGGTTAAACGTGTTGTTTAATTCTGAATTAATCGTGAACTCTATACTCGCCATCTCTTGAATAAGCGCATCAGCCAATTCATAACTATAATCTTCGATAGTGTCTAAAAAACCTTGCTCATTACTCGCCTCATCCACCTCGTATGATGCATTTAGTGCAAGTTTACTATAATGCTCTATATTGCGTTTCCACTCCTCTATATCAGGCATTACATGCAAACGATGGGATTTTTTTGCCATGATATCGAAGATGCGTCTCATCTCTTTACTAATCGTTATGGTATCTAGACCTTCTTGGATGACACCGCAATCACGTAGCGTTCGATAATGCTTGGTTGATTGACTGTCCTCAATAGATAACTCAGACAGATAAGCTTGTAATAGCAAGTCGGCGCGGCTTTCGGTCGCTCGGCCTAAATCGCGAATTTTGTCCTCGGCTAATTGTCCACCACGGCTCATAGATCAAGTCCCTGTTGAGTGTGTGTTTCACTCTCCTTTTCTAAGTAGTTCTCATTGATAAACTCAATAATACGATTGATATACTCCATCTTTCCCGTTACTCGGTATACCTTTTTCTCAGGATTAACCAGGTAAAGAAGTTCATCTTTTTGTAGTTTGTTAAGTAATGCTCCCACTTGCTCATCGTTGGGTTTATTAACACTATTAGTAAACTCTGCCAATTTTTTTAAGCGTGTTGCAAACTCTTGGTTATCGTTAACGGTGATTACCAACTTATCCTGCTTTATTATTTTTCCCATATATAGGGTATCGCCATCTTCATCAGCACTAGCCAGCGCTGTCAATATATCGATGATAGGATAAATATTGTAATGAATATCTTCGAATTCTTTGACGACTCTTTTTTTATCCGTCTCATCTACGGCAACGTTGATACCAGCAAAGACGTCACCTTCGCTAAAGGTAGTTAACCTCATACCTAGTGGTTCTAAAATAGCTGTCATACGCTCAAAGTTATCAGGCGTTTTTAACCAGTGATAGCCCTCTTCATCCGTAATGAGACAAATAAATTTATTTTGTAAGAGTTTTCTAGCAATCGTCATCTCAATCATAAGTCAAAGACTCCGTGAGCTTCCATAATGGCTTCTTGAGTTAGGGAGGATAAGTCATCGGTTTGAGACAGTCTATAGGTATTACTTTTATCACGACTACAGGCAATGTTATTAGTGAATAAAGGGATAACCGCATCATCAACAACTTGAGGCGCGGCGCACATAGCAGAGACTCTCTGGCTCTTAAGCAGTTCTAATAGTTCTTGAGTATTTTGTGGATCAAGCACACCGATTTCATCAATAAATAGCTTGAGCTCAGTATTAGTAGCCGTTGAAATCATAGATAGTAAAGACAAGTAAATAATAAGTTGAGCTATACGCATGGTACCGTTAGATGACAACGCTTTAAATGAATTGGTTTTCGTTGCAGTTCTTGGCGATTGACCATGTTGCTTGACCATCAGATCCATTGAGAACTGCTGGGCAAATTTAACATTCAATTTATTCTGCCCAATAAAGTGCTGCACTTTATCTAGGCTGGCAAGTAAATACTCACTTGGCATAGGTTGATTAATGCGCTCAGAGCCCCGCCAATTATCATATGCTTCAGAAAAATCATCGAGCACTTTATACCACTCATTATCTTTTATGCTTGAACTGATACTCATCTTAAACTCTTCGATTGCTAAGGCATTTAAGTTGTCACAAATATCGGAGCAGTTTTTATTAATATTTCGAGTAAACTTATTTAAATTATTATCGGCGTTATCTAAGTCATATTTGAAATTATTTATTTTTTCAGCTTCTACTATATAATGCCCAACGATCATCTCTTTTTTACTTTCGTGTTCGTTGTTCATATAGTCCATAAAAAATCTGGACTGTAAAAACCAGTTGGTTTCTGTCGTTCTACCTGTGATGTCAGATTGAGACAATAATGCTTGAAACATCGACTCATTATTAAAGAAGGGTTTTTTGATGGTATCAACCAGCTTAACCCCCTGCTTTATCGTAGTGTCTGCCAACTCTATATTATTTTGTATACCGCGTAAGATGCGCTCTGTTTGCAAATGGACATCTTCTTCAAGTAAGCGACTTTCTGCTTCAGATGAATAAGTATTCACGTCGATTAAAGCAGAATTTAACGTTAACTCTAGCTTTTTAAGCTGCGAGGTTAGATTGGTTTTATCCGCCTCTAACACACTCAGTCTTTCGGCAGTCTTAGTTATTTTTGCTTGTAACTCACTTAGTAATTTCCCGGTCTCCGCAGCATATTTCTCATGAGCGTGTTGCTGTGTGATTAGGCTTTTCTCCAACTCATTTTTCTTGCTTTCAAGCCCTACTAGCTCGGCATATTCTTTTTCAATAAATACATGGTAATCATCAATGCGACGCTTTGCTCGTTCAGCAGTTAAAAGCTCCGAGTCTAAAAACTCAATATCAGCATTTATGCTATTTAGAACACTAGGGTCATAGCCTTCGTCTTCGACTGCTTGACTTTTACGTTCTGTCGCTTCAGCTAAGAGAATTTTATACTGTTCTTTAGCTTTATCTGATTGGGTTTTTAAATCCTCTAAACGTTCCTGCTTTTCTTGGTTTAATTTATCACTATCAATCGTATGAGTCTCATCTAATGCACTCAACTGATTTTGCTCTTCTAAGTCTAGAGCTTCCAGTTCTATATTGAGATGGGTTAGCTGATCAGCTAACATTTTTATTTGATTTTGCATCTCTGATATACGCTTTTGCCTCTCGTCTTCTGCTTGAATATGTAGATAACGTGCATGATCCTCTAAAACTTCAATTTCATTTTCTATTTTTTGTTCAGTAAGCTGTAATTGAGTTATCTCTTGACCATTTTGTTTTTTGCGTTTATTCAATTTATTGAGCGTATTCCCTAGTTCAGCCAAATCAGTATTGCTTGATTCTATCTGTTGCTCATGGCTCAGTATTTCTTGGGCAATGTCAGCATGAGTACGGATATCCGGGGTTGGTATAGCATTAGTATTAAGCCTTAGACCGTACAAACCCTCATGATCAGTATCAACTACGCTATACTCTTCACCATCTGCTAGCCAATCAGGGTTTAAATCCGCGCGGCTTAACAGCGTAGGATTAATTGTTTTACGTATTTGATTAACGGTATGATATAGCTTGTCGTTTGCTTCGCTTTGGATCAAAAAGCTAAATAAGGTATCACCTTGTACTAAAGATTCTAGGTGTAGCTTGTCATCTTGATGCTTGTTAATGGTGTCATTAATGAGACGTTGTTGATTTAACTGGTTATCTATCTCATTTTTTATATTGGCTTGATCTGCCTGTGCCTTTTTTAGCTGGAATTGGTCGCCTTTTAGCGTTTTACGCAAGCTGGCTATTTCGCTAATATTGTTATCAATAGCGTTTCGTGAGGACTGACTCAGTGCTAGATTGCCAGCCTTTGCTTGCTTAGTCGCTATCTCTATTTTAGTTTGGCTAATCTCGTTTTTTACGTTTTCGCTTTGTATCCGAAATTGCGACTGCACGCGTTGCTTCTCGTTAGACAATCTATTTTCTATATGTCGTTTTTTTTCACTAAACTCTAAATCAGTCGCACTCTTGGCTTTATCGATTCTATTGACTGCCTCATCGTACGTTTTTTCAAGGTTGCGAACTTCATCTTTAAATATGGCTTGAATTTTCTCTAAGTTTGTTTCTGCTTCTTTTAATTGCTGTTGATAGACTGTCAAGGTCTGTTGTTTGTTGCTCTTTTGCGATTGCAAACTATCTATTTGCGCAACACGCTCTTTTAACTTAAACATAGGCTCATATTTATACTTATCTTGAGTTCCTTTTTCAAACGCCTCTTTTTTATTTTCAAGATTCACTATCTCATTTGCCGCTAGCTTAATATTCGAGTCTAGTTTACCTTTAGCCGAATACCACATGGTTTCTTTATCACGGGCTTCTCTTTCCACATTACTATATTGATTATCAAGCGCTTTATTTTCTTCACTCTTATCAATGACTTCATTACCAATCTTGGATAATAAGATCGAAGCTTTATGTCTTATGTCAGCAAGCTGCTGTTGATGAGCAATATTGTCACTTAAAGATTGGATTAATGTCTCAAATTTTGGTTTAAGCGCTTCTATTTGTTGCCACGTTTCACGCTGACGCACCCATTTGGCGGTATCAATATTTACCGCATCTAACTTCAGCTCATCACTACTTAGCATGTCCTGCGTTTTCATAGCTTCTACTAAAAAAGCACATATATCATCAAATTCCAGCTGAGTTTGAAAAACATTATTAACAATAGGAGAAAAACCAAAAAATGTGGCGTGTGGATCTGACGTAAGCGCATAATCAGGACGATATTTCGCAATGGTTCTACGAGCTTGTGCAGATGTTATTTTTAAGCGCTTCATTGGGCAGTTGCTAATAATCGCTTCATACTCTAGCTGACTGATATTACTTGATACCTGTAGTCCTCGCGACTTAATAGCATGCATGACCTCTGAGCTTGTTTTAAAGTAAAGCTCATCATTTCTTTTACCGATAAACCAATCCTCTTTATAACTACTATTTATAAAGTTAAATATCTGCTTTTTATCCTGACTACTTAAGATGACACAACGTGATTGACCATCTCGTACGTATTCATAAACGATATAGCTATTATCATAAGGTAGATAAAACTCAATAAAGCTTTTGTTCACTTCAGACTTTCTGGCAATAGCACTCAAGGGTACGCCATAAAATGGAGCAATAGCTCCCATTAGAGTCGTTTTACCAGCGGAGTTATGCCCTGTTAAAATACAGTTGTTATCAACATTTAGTAGATGAGCTTGACCTTTTAGATAGCTATTAATCAATGCTACACGGAGTAATCGATTAGGTGATTGCCCTTGTGTACTTGACTGGGTAATAGGTAGATATTCATTAACTTGTGTATTATCTGAGAGTACGTTATGACTAGATGCTGATTGAGAAAAAGTGTTCAAAGGGAGATCCTCTATATCATTCACTTATTAAAGCTTCGATGTTATTTAATTTGTCTTTTTTAGATATAAAATTGGATAAATACTATGTACTTAATAATAGACTTATGACGATTGTTTTGCCATAGGCATAATAATGTTCTTTATAAGCTGGAGGCTAGTATATTTGAAATCTATCAAACTCAAAGTTCTAATACTTCTTACAGTCAATATCTCAAAGCAATAACAGGCTGGCTCGTTACTAAACCATTAAGGGTATAAAGCTGATAGGACTAATTAGTCGAGAATTGAAGAGGCACAATTATATCCTGCTGTCTTGCACTCGAGTAAAGAAGGACTTGGCTAATTCTAGCTTATGACAACCATTTAAAATATAACTTACCAGATGATAGAGCCTTTAATCTTATGGTGATAGGAATACCTATAATATCTATACATCTAATAAATCCACTTTACCTCGATAGGTCAAAAAAGCCCTAAATGCTAATATTTATATAGCATGTAGGGCTTAGGCATGAAGTTTAGTTTTCTTAGGTGATGTTTTTAATATCAGGGTTTGATTCAATCATTCACATATCAAAAATCTTACCTCGATTCATAATATTATTAGGATCAAATACTTTTTTGACTTGTTTCAAATAATCAATCTCAAGCGGACTACGGCTGTATTGTAGATAGGGCTTTTTGGTCATACCCACGCCATGCTCGGCAGATACTGAGCCACCATATTTCTGCACCGTCTCAAACACGTATTTATTAACGATCTGACATTCGCTAAAGAAGTCATCTTTACTCATGTTTTCAGGCTTTAAGATATTTAAATGCAAATTACCATCGCCAATATGACCAAACCAGCAGACTTCAAAGTCAGGGTAATTGCTGCTGACAATCTCATCAATCTCTTCGATAAAGTCAGGGACATAACTGATCAGCACTGAGACGTCGTTTTTATACGGAGTGAATACTGAGATGGTCTCAGAGATGTATTCACGCAGCTTCCAGAGTTCTGTCGCTTGCGTGAGGTTCTGGCTCATGACTCCATCAACCACCCAACCTTGCTGCATACACTCTTCAAAGATGGCCATGGCTTTGTCCATAATCGGCTCGTATGGCGCTTCAAACTCTAGCAAAGTATAGAACTTAGTGCGCGACTCAAATGGCTCTTGTACTTGACCATGAGCCATTAGCTTATCAATCGCCACATCATCAAAAAACTCAAACGCCGTGAGATCAATCTTGGCTTGAAAAGCAGATAGCACATTCATCACATCATTAAAGCTATCCATGCCAAGCACCATGACATTTAAGTCTTGTGGTAAGCGGTCTAGCTTAATCTGAGCGTGAGTGACTAACCCTAAAGTACCTTCACTGCCAATAAATAACTGCCTTAGATCATAACCGGTAGCATTTTTCACCATACCGCGGTTAAGATGCAAGATATCGCCTTTACCAGTAACCACGGTCAAGCCCATAATCCATTGACGGGTCATGCCATAGCGAATAACTTTGATACCACCTGCGTTAGTGCCGATATTGCCACCGATTTGGCTTGAACCTGCTGAGGCAAAATCAACCGGATAGTATAAGTCTTTCGATTCAGCGAACTGCTGTAGTTGTTCGGTGACGACGCCAGCTTCAATCTCAACCATACGATCAGCGGGATAGAAGGTGCCGATTTTATTCATCTTATCCATGCTAACGACAATCTCGCCATTAGCCGCTACGGCGCCAGCAGAGAGGCCGGTTCGCCCGCCACTTGGCGTTAATACTACGTTGTGCTCATTAGCTAACAGTACGATAGCTTGCACTTGCTCAGTAGTTTTTGGAAAGACAATAGCGGAGGCCGCAGGGGCGAAATGCTTGGTCCAGTCTTTACCCCAATGCTCTAAGCTCTCGCTATCGATTTTTATTTGGCTGGGGTCGAACTGATGACTGTCTATTAAAACTTTCAGAAGTTTATTCACTAAAAACACTTCCTAATACAATGAATTAGGTTTATGAAGCTATTACTAGATTAATGAAATTCATCTAGTAATAGTAAATTATATGTACCGAGTATTTAAATAGAAGATTTTAATCTACATAAGCATTCGTGAATGCTTTTAGCTTGTTGATCAGCATACAAAGCTAATTCATCATATACATGTACTCCAAGTGCTTTTTCAAATTCGTTTTGATTTGAATTACCTTCATAACTGCTTTGTTTATCATCGTGCAGATTAGACTGAAAAATTCCTGCAGCGCTTACTGGTAAAAAGTCCTCATAAACGATGGGCTCAAGACGAACAATACCCTGCTCAATCAATTGAGTCATGGTTTGCTTTGAGATAGAGTCATCCAAATAACTTTCTTCTAAAGAATTTAGATTTAACTCAGAGTCCGCATTACTTAGATATGGAGAGTCATTGACCGCTTGATAGTAAAAATAAGCTAATCCTTCATCATGTAGCGTTCGATAGTCATCAGGAAAAGCTTCAAATACACTTTCTAAGATTTGATAATACTCTACTGCATTGTTTTCATTAGGCGTCACGCCCAGTTGTTCACGAGCTTGATTGAGCAATTGGTCATATAGCGATCTACCCTTTGGTGTCAAAGCTACACCGCGCTGTTCAATTTCACCAAAGCGCGCAGTATGATGACCCTTTTCATAGTCACCTTCTGGGTTTTTGAAGCTAACCGTTTCTTCTAGCGCTTTAAAGCTTGTCTGTCTTAATAAAATTGGACAATTTCGCTTTGGCGGCCCTTCGATAATTGCTTTTGGCGGAATGCCTTTTGCCAGCATACCTTGCTGCACAGTATCTATATCTAATGTTCTAGGTGTTAAATGATTGATATGCGGACCTTTAAAACCGATGACATCAGCAATAAGTCCATGCTGCTCTAACAAGCGCTGATAGAGTTTCTTTGAAACAGGCGTTTTGTCATGCCAGCGAAAAGTTTCTAATGCTTCTTTGACAAACTGATTACCTTCTTCTAAGGTTAAACTACCTTGTTCTTCAAAGCTCTCGATAAGACTAATAACATTAGCGGTAAATATTTGACGATTAGCTAATGCATCTATAGCTTCTTTTTTTAATATCTCATCACCAATTAAATCTAGACGCAATAAAGAGGTGAAAACTCTAAATGGGCTTTGATTTAAGTCTTGCGAATCAATGGCCCGAAAAGCCGTAGAGTGAACTGGCACGCCAGCGGGTGCTAAATCATAATAGCCAACAGGATACATACCCATGACAGCAAAGAGACGACGCATCATATGGAGCTCAGCCGCCGTTCCCAATCTAATCGCTCCGTGACGCTCCATGCTAATTCTATCAATCTCTCCAGTATGCTCTAACTGCTCCTTAATCTCTGGATGTTGGCTCAACACCTCCGTATTTACTTCAGCGACTAAATCGAGCAAGTCACCATACAATGGAACTTCAGATTGATACATGGCTGACATGGCCATTGAGAACTCATGGCGAATAGCATTGCTACCCTTTAACTTATTGCTTTCCATAACATTTTTATTATTGTTCATAAGTATTTATCCTTTTTTAAATCTTAAATACAGATATAAACTGCGAAGGCAACAACCATTAGCAGTGCAGACTAGACAGCGGGGTTTTCATCAGGAATAGCGCCGAGTACCTTCTTTAAGATATCAAGGCCGGCTTTTAGCGTTTCAGGCTCTATAGTCAGTGGTGGTAACAGACGAATAACATGTCGATGCTTACCACTAGGCATGAGCAATAGGCCCTGCTCACGCGCTTGGTTTAAAACGCGCGCCATTATACTCGGATGAGTGCCGTATTCAGAATGACGAAGCTCAATACCGCGCATAGCACCAATACCAGTGAGACCATACAACCAAGGCGAAACGCCTTCTTCTTGCCACTGAGCAATGGTATTCTCAATCGTTTGTGTATATTGATTGGCAGATTCCCATATCTCATTCTCTTGCATGATATCTATAGTTGCATTCGCTGCTGCACAAGCAACCGGATTACCTGAATAAGTACCTCCCAAGCTACCTTTAGGTAAGCCATTCATCACACTAGCTTTACCTACTACAGCACCTAAAGGCAATCCTCCTGCGATACTTTTACCTAGTAGTATCATATCCGGTTCAATGCCTAAGTGCGGAAATGCAAATGGTGACCCTGTACGACCATAGCCTGATTGAATTTCATCCATAATCAGCAAAATACCGTGGTCATCACAGAAAGCACGTAGATATTTAGCGAATGATGGCGACATTAATTGGAAACCACCTTCACCTTGTACGGGCTCTGCGATAATGGCGCCAATATTGTTGACATCCGTTTCTACTTCAAATAAGCGGTTTAAGGCATCAATGGCCTGCTGATCACTAACTTCATTATCTGGGCTGGGAAAAGGAATATGGTAGACGCAGCTCGCCAAAGGCCCTAGCCCACGCTTATAGGGAGCAACCTTACCATTCAGATTAACAGCAGCAAGTGTACGTCCATGAAAGCCACCATCAAAAGCGATGACGCCGACACGATTGGTTTTGAGACGAGCAACTTTTATGGCATTCTCGGTAGCTTCTGCACCACAGTTAGTTAGCATACCTGCAAGCTCACCACTAATAGGTATGAGTTCACATAATCGCGGCATAAAAGTTTGATACGGTGTATGAGCGGCCGCATTATAGGCGTAATGAATGAGGGATTGGGTTTGGTTAATAATCGCACTAACAATATGAGGATGACAATGTCCAAAATTTAAGACCCCTATACCACCGACAAAATCGATATAGCACCGGTCATTGGTGTCCCAAACTTCTGCATTAACGCCTCTAGTCAATGTTACTGGGTGTACCATTGTAAAAGCATCAGTAACGCTATACATCTTATCCATGAGCTCTTTTCTCTTCCTTAAGTTAGATACTCATTTCAACAAAATATCAGCTACTCAACAAACGAATAATAGTTGTGCTTGCATTCCTTTTATTCATTGCAGCAATAATTTCATACTGCAGTATTATTAAAAATAGCAGACCCAATTAGCCAACTATATTGACTTTGAGAGATATAAATCAATCAAAACTGTGTTTTTACTAGAACTAAAAAGTAATTGTTTTTGATTTAAATAGATGTTTGATAAGGTATTAATTTAGGATCAACTCCATATACGCAATAATGGTTAGAAAGTTAATTTCTATTCGTTACTAGGCTCAGTATAACTTTCGATATAATTTGAAAGCCACTCCAAAACCGTCCTTACTTTGTAAGAGTTACCTAAGGATAGTGGATATGTAACATAGTATGAGCCTCGACCTTGCATTACATAATCAAATACCTTTACCAGGTTTTTAGACTGCAACTCAGACTTTATAAAATGAGATGGAACTAAAGCTATACCGTAGCCAGCTAAAGCTGCTGAAATACAAGCTTGAAAGGTATCAAAACGTGGCCCATCGATTGTTCCTTCAATATTAAGGTCCTGCTGCTTAAAGTATTCATACCATGCATTAGGCCTTGAGTTAAACTGTATGAAATTATAGTTATCTATGTTTTTGAAACACATATCTAAATTCTGGAAATATGTCGGATTACAGACAGCAATACTATATTCATCGAATAACTTAACAGTCTCCATTCCATCCCAAATTCCCGTACCGTATAAAAAGGCAATATCTACATTTTGATCTTCTGAAAAGAACGGTCCTACCTGCTCTATTATCTCTAAGTTAATTAAAGGGTGCTCTTCACTAAGTCCCTTCAAAGCAGGAATCAACCAACGGGAACATAAGGTAGGATGCGAGACGACTCTAAGTAGTTCGCTATCATCATTGTGTGACAGTAAATTAGTGGTCGCCACCTCAATAAGCTTTAAGATGTTCAACACTTCAACATAATAAACCTTGCCTGCAGGTGTTAAAGAAATCTGCCTTGATGTTCGATAAAACAAGGCCGTATTTAACATCTCTTCTAACTGAGTCACTTGTTTACTAACTGCACTTTGAGTCATGTGCATTTCTTGAGCAGCATAGGTAAAGCTAGAATGCCTAGCAGCAGTCTCAAAGCATTGTAAAGCTTTAGTTGAAGGATAAGCTCTAAAACCCAAAGAACTACTCGTATCAGTTTTCATAATTTATTCTTAATCCAAAACATTAGTTATAATTGTATATATCCATCAGTAAGAAAAAAAGGAATGCTTTCCATAATTTTATTCGCTTGTTCCAACAATTTATGATGTTTAATATCTTTAAATCATATATAGATTCTGCTCTTAGGTATGCAAACAATAATTGTGCAAGCCTATAGCTGAAAAATATGAGCTACACAGAAGTAGGCAATGGAATTGTCTACAGTCACAGTACTCTCCTAGCTACACTAAAATTAATTTACATCAAAAAGGAGTGGACAATGGAATGTCTACAATCACAATATTCTCTTGACCATCTCAATAACATCGCTTTTGCAATATGTATTAAGTATTGTAAATAATCGGAGATAGCAATGAGAAAAATTTGGCGTTGGTACATGAGTATGTCGTTCATGGTCAAAATGACCGGCGGCTTTTTAATCGGAATCTTGCTTGGAATTGTACTTGGTGAACATAGTAGCTTTCTAGCGCCACTTGGTACACTATTTTTAAACTTATTGAAAATGATCGTGATCCCACTTGTAATATTTTCTTTGATGGTAGCGGTTAATCACTCAAATCCTAAAGAATTAGGCCGTATAGGATTAAAAATATTTCCCTTCTACCTTTTTTCAACAGGTATTGCAGTAGTAATCGGCATCATCTTAGCTAAAGTCACAAACCCAGGGGCTGGTTTTTCTTTGCCTACAGAAGTTGTTATGGATGCTCCTGTTCGCCCCTCCTTTATAGATACAATACTGAATATGGTGCCGAGTAATATTTTTAATGCTCTTGCTCAAGGCAATATTCTAGCAGTAGTTTTTGTTTCCGTCATAGCTGGCTTAGCTATTTTGTTTATGCGCCATTCATTGGATAAAAAACAGCAAGAAATGGGAGAGTTCTTATTTAAACTCCTCGAAGCTTGTAACGAAGTAATATCTAAAATCCTTAATGGTATCTTGATATATGCGCCTATTGGAGTGTTAGGTATTACGGCTAATACATTTGGAACTCAAGGACTAGACACTGCTATCGCTCTTGGGAAATTTATCGGCACTTCCTACCTTGGAGTAATTATCCTGGTTGGAGTTGCGTTCCCAATAATGATGAAAGTGTTTGGTATTAAAGTTATCCAATTCTACAAGGATATTAAAGAAGCTGCTTTTACATCATTTGTCACCAGTAGTAGCATCGGTACTTTACCAGTTACTATTAAATGTGCAGAAAAGGCTGGTATTGGTGAACGAGTTGCAAAGCTCACATTGCCTATCGGCGCAACAATAAATATGAATGGTACAGCAATACGATTTGGTGTTGCAGTTATTTTTGCCGCAGAAATTATGGGTATGACGTTATCAACGCCAGAGTTAGCTACTATCGTTATAATAGGTACTATGGCAGCTGTTGGTACTGCTGGCGTGCCAGGAGCTGGATTAATTGGCATGTCTATTGTCTTTACACAAGCAGGCTTACCGATTGAAATCGTTGCACTTACAGCAGGTATTAATATTTTAGTAGATATGATTTTCACTTTTGGCAACGTTGTTGGTGATTTAGTTGGTGCCAAAATAGTTGATCAGACTGAGAAGTGGAAAGGAGATACTGTTGAGGAAAACCAAGTAATTGTCACTTCAGAAGCTGTAATGTAAGGAGCTAATTATAATTTATTAGATTTTGATAACTAAAATCAATTTGGGTTGATTGCTATTAAATATGACTCTCGGTGAAGGAAAAATATTTACTATCATATCAACCTATAAACCAACTTTGATTAGCTTACTTTAGTTATTGAGTTTAGTTGATAATAGAGCCAAAACAAAAAAACCCTTACAGCCAAAGGCTTGTGAACTGACCCCCATAAGTTGGACACAACTTTTGGGGGTCAGTTCACTTGTAAGGGTTTTTTATTCTCTAAACTTTATTAAAATATAACACTATAAAAATTATTTAATACTTTGTTATCTGAACAGCCCGACTCTATCGGAAGCTTCTTTGATGGTTGGATTAAGCTTTACATTTGCACTGAGACAGGAATGGCGTGGTCTATGTATTTTTAATATCATGATCGCAGGGTTTCAGGTGAGGTGCCCATCTTTGACACTATGGCTTGGATGACCATCCAAGTGAAAAACAGTCGTTTGCTACCTCAGTCAGCATGCAAACGGCGCGCTCTTTAATCTCGGAAGTTTAGACTTCGGTTTTCATTGTTCTATTCTTTCAGAATATTTAATCTCCAGCGGTTTAGTCCAATTTTATTATGCTAATTCTGGAAGATGTAGCTTGATTCTTATCGTTAAGATACTTGATTAAAACCTCCCAAATCTATTCCTACATATTTGACAGCATAGCTTAACGGTAATCATCCCAACCATAAGACACCTAATAAATAGAATTAAGCTGCGTGGTTTAGTTTCTGTATAGGCGTAAAGCCGCCGTTGCCCATGTTAGGACGTTCGTTATTGTAGTGGTACAACCAATTCTCTGCTTGCTGACGGACTTGATCTAGGTCAGTAAACAACTCTTGGTTCAACCAATCATACCTCATCGTTCTATTGTAACGTTCAACATAAGCATTTTGCTGTGGGTTGCCAGGTTCAATATAGCTTATCGTAATACCTTGTTCTTCCGCCCAGTCTTTAAGTGCATTGCTGATGTATTCAGGGCCGTTATCACATCTTACTTGAACCGGTTTACCTCGACATTCAATCAGCTGATTCAGACTGCGTATCACTCTTTGAGCCGGTAGTGAGAAGTCAATCTCGACCGTTAAAGCTTCTCGGTTGTAATCATCAATCACGTTAAACAGTCTAAAGGCTCGTCCATCGGTTAGGGCATCGTGCATAAAATCCATGCTCCAGCTTTGGTTTGGCGCTACAGGTACAGCAAGTGGCACTGGTTTGTTACGTTTGATACGCCGCTTAGGCTTGATCCTAAGGTTTAGTTCAAGCTCACAGTAGATGCGATACACACGCTTATGGTTGTACGGCAGTCCTAGCACGTTGCGTAAGGTTAAAAAGCATAAGCCAAAGCCCCAATTCTTGTTCTGGGTAGTCAGCTCTATAAGCAAATCTGCTATTTGGCTGTTCTCATCAGAGGCGACTGACTTATGGTAATAGCAGGTCACGCTGATGTTAAATGTACGGCAAGCCATGCGGATGCTTATGCCACGATCTTCAATGTAGTGACAAGCAAGCTCTTTGCGCCTTACTGGCGCTACCACTTTTTTGACATGGCATCCTGTAGTATGTCTGATTTAAGACACTCATCAGCATACATCTTCTTTAATCGGGCATTCTCAACTTCAAGCTCTTTGAGACGACTGATAAGCGCCGCATCCATGCCACCATATTTAGACCGCCAGTTATAGAACGTGCTTTGGCCGACATTGTGCTCACGGCACAGCTCAGTAATGGGCACACCCTGTTCTGCTTGTTTGAGGATGTTGACGATTTGGTTGTCGGTAAAGCGTGACTTTTTCATGAGTTTCTCCTGCTGGTAGTTTAGCAGTTAATCTCTACTTCTAAGTGTTCTTGTTTTTAGGGGGGGGATTACCACTAGACTTAAACCAAGCGGTGTGCTGTTTCATTCTGACCAAGGGTCGCACTACACCAGTGAGAAATTCGCTGACGCGATAGCTGATTATGAGGGTATGAAACAAAGTATGAGCCGTCGTGGTAATTGTTGGGACAACGCACCCACTGAGCGCTTCTTTAGAAGCTTTAAGACAGAATGGATGCCA
>TARA_R110002020_G_scaffold185270_2_pt1 | contig 22583 bp, 41 predicted proteins | sample TARA_R110002020 | Tara Oceans TARA_R110002020 (sample SAMEA4396489) | marine metagenome | biome: Westerlies Biome; feature: [MES] marine water layer (ENVO:01000295) within the mesopelagic zone...; material: water (ENVO:00002006), including particulate matter (ENVO:01000060) such...
ATACACCCTATATGCTTCGGGATCGGTACGTTGTAACATTTCTATTTCTTTCTTTTGTATTGCGCTAAGAAAATTATTGTCTTTATATGTACTTACAAAAACTGCAACATCTTCTGCTCTATTATCTTCAAGATCATATATCCAATGTTCTGTCATACTAGGATTATAGCAAAAATACATCTGTTGTGTTGTGCGGTAATTTATTTGGCGGTACTCTTCTTTACTCAATTCTTGACATTCTATAATATATGCTATATCCCTCTTCATTGAACGCAATCGTTCGGGTTGATCTCCCGTAGCCAAAAACTTAAACGTATGTCCATTGAGGGTGTATTTCATATCAGTTTTATTATGAAATTCAGCCGAATAAAATCCCCACGAATTAACAATTTCCAAGTAGTCAGAATAACCCGAGTCTTTTAAAGATGGGAGAAATTTCCTTATTATAGTAAAATTTAACGCTTCTTTTGGATCAGTATTTAAAGCCTTGTAAATAAGATATTGCAAAATGGCATAAGTTTTGCCCGAACGTGTTCCACCATTGTGAATTACAAATCTTTTATCAGAACTATCTAAGCATTGATAAAATTGTTTATTCGCCTTGATCTTCATCTACTATTTCTGCTTCTTCTAATTCAAAATTATCTGCCGGTACAATCTGTATCAATTCTTTTTTTTGTGTTACCTCCACTTGTCGTTTTTCTACCCACCCCGCTTGGGTTTTAAGAAAAAATATTTGGCTTAATGTATCATCCTTTTCAATTGCTTTACGAATTAAACTGTTTGCAACCTTTTCCTTTACAACTGCACGAATAGCATCAGCTTTTGCCCTAAACTCCTCATCGTTGTTGTAGTAATTCCGATAAGTGGCTACACAAACTCCGGCTCTATCACATGAATGCTGAATTGCCCCATATTCATCTTGCATAGCCTCTAATATCTTATTCTTGTTTAGTTGTGTGGTTACCGAGGCATTTGTATTGCCTTTTCCCTTGTAGTATGTTTCTTCTTTTGGCATAGCGCAAATATAACCACTATTTGTTTCCTTTATACAAATACTAGCTTTCAACGCTTTCAAATTGGTTTTGAAAGTAATGAAAGTTGTATTATGTTGTTATTTTAAAATGGATTACTTATATTTGCATTGCTCACAATAATATTACCCTTATTTCATATAAGATATTTAAAGAAAACTAGATGTGAGCTAACTAGTCTTTAAAAACCTTAGTCATTGAAAAGGGGGCTAGGGTTTTTTTTATGTTCTCTTTATCCCAAAATAAAAGAGGTTACTACTTTACTTACTTCATAGATGTAAGCGGTAGCTTTCTAAAAACATAATTCTTTTTGAAAACTAAGAAGATATATTTATTTTAAATAGTTAGTAGGTCTTTGACGATTTGTTACCGCTAACTAGCCACACTTAATTGATAACTCATTAACTCAGTTGTATTATTGGTAATATCTAAACAGATCAATTCTCTTCTAGGGGGTAGGGGGTTGATTTGTTTTTTATTACCATCCTTATTTCTAATCTTTTAATCTAGTTGTATTATAATATTTTAAGAAAAATCCTTTCCTTTCAAAAGAAAAATGAAAGTAATGAAAGTAATATTTGGTTTTTATTATTTAGTTCTGTTTATTTGAATAAACAAACATAAAAAATCATGAAAAAGATAGAAAAACAATATGTATATGTAATTAGTAATTGTAATCATAATTGGTATAAAGTTGGAATATCAATAAATGCTAAACAAAGATGTTTAAATATGCAAACGGGATGTCCATTTAGAGGATATAAATTAGAATTTAGTGTTCTTACTGAACATTTTAGAGAGGTAGAAAAAAGAATACACAAGCATTTTAATGCAAGTCACGAGTGGGTAGATGCAGATTTAGATAAAATAATTAAAAAAATTAAACAATTAGTTAATCTAGAAAATGCTTTGATGAGAGAAAACAAGAAAAAACTGCCTCATCAACTAATTGTAAATACAAAAGGCGAAAGAATTAATTACACTTATAAAGAATGGTGTGATTTATCAAAAGAAAAAAAAGCATATCTTTTTAAACATCCTAAATTAAAACAAGAAATTATTGATTGGATGATAAAAGATGTAGATAGAAATGATATAAAATATTTTCAATATTTCGGTACTTTATTCAAAAAGCATAGATTTGCTAAAATAAGAGGTTTTTACGGGGTAGATTTTGTAAATAAAAAGTTTAAATACAATACAACAGAAATAGCGTAATGGAAAATTATTGTGAAATGTGTGGTAGACCCATGTCTGAAGACGATCATGATTTTTGTGACATTTGTCCCAATTGCTTAGAAGAGGAGGTAGACTTATGAAAAAATATATAATTGAATCAGACACACCATTATTTGATTTTACGCTGGAATATCCTAGAATTGATATAGACATGGAATATGCAGCAACATTGTCTAGATTTGCCCTATTATCATATTTAGATGATGAACTTATGTTTTATCACGAAAGGGCAGATAGATGAACTTACAAACGCTAGAAATACTAAAAAGAGATATTATTAGGCAAATTCAATACGACAACATAAAAATTGTTCGTATGGAAGACAAGCTAAAAGAAATTGAAAAAAAAATATTTAACCTAAAAAATCAATGAAAAAAATTATATGGCTATTGTTAATAATATTTGCTTGCTCAAATAAACTATGCAACACATACACAAAACTAGATTATGATAAAGAAAGAATGGCTATTTATGAATGCCGAGCCTAAAAAACAACCATTAATTTGGTGTTGCTCTATATGTGGCTCATTTAACAACATAGACAATATACAATGTGGCAAATGTCAAAAGATTCAAGAACCATCAGATTCAAAATACTAATATGAAAATTCTAACACCAAAAGAAAAAGCACTAGACATTGTCCATAAAATTTCAAGAGTAAATCAAGAATGCCCTATATCACTAGCAATTGTTTTTGTAAACGAAATTATTGAACAAACAGACAATGCAAACTATTGGGAAAAAGTTAAATCAGAAATTGTATCATTAAACCAACAGTAACAAATGATAACTTATTTAGCCTCTCTCTGTACCATTTTCTTTACCTCAACGGTGATATTGTGTCTTGTAAACTACAAAATCAATAAGACCCTTAAAAGAACCAATGAAGAGGCTCAATATTGGTGTGAATTGTATATCAAAACAACAAAACAAAATAAATCAGACGAATACGAGGATATTATTTAATTCTATTGGTAATGTCGCTAATTCTTAAACTATAACAATCAGCCTTTACAATAAAATTATTATTCTTATTCAAGGGATCAATCTCACCCTTCCTACACAAAATAGACTCCTCAAAGAAATCATCCCTACTCATAAACCCCAAAAGCCAACCCCTACTGAAATCATCATGCACCATAGTGAAATAATAATAATCACATTCTTGCGTAGCATTTGAACAAGCTACACTAACAACGTAATCATCCTTTGGAGCAAACTTGGTCTTTTTAGTTTTTACCTCAATGGTTTTATCATTTATTATCAAATCGTAATTATAGCTGGATTTATCAACTACATTGTGATTCTTATTATAATGATTTATTACAATCACCTCACCAACTGCTCCATATAACTGACTACTACCTTCAGTAATAGAATTATTTAAATTACTAAAATCATAACGATTTTTAGCCTTATCTAAATCACCTTCTGTAATTGCAACTTCATGCATATCATAATGGTTTGATTATCAGTAAATTAGTTAGCTACCACAAGCCTCACAATCGGGATCATCAATAGAGCAAATATCAACTCCATTGACTTCCATCTGTATAGAATGAATCCTATAACGAATATCAGCATCGTGAAACATATCACCCGTTAGAGAACCCTCTAACTCTTTAATTTGGTCTAACTTTTCTTGCATCTTACAAAAATAACCACTAACCTTCTTGAAAGCAAACAAATTCTTAAAATTTGACGAAAAAAAATTTAGTTTTCAGAAAGTAAAACTGATTTGGGAGAAAAATGTGAATGGTGATACCCACACCTAAAAATCGATTAATTGCCGTCTTAGCCATGGTAATGCGATAGGGGAGGGGCTTAAGTTAACATAATGTATATTATATAACAAAAATTAAGTGGTTGATAGATCGTTTGATTGTCTTCCTTTTGTGAATATTTCTGTTTGCTCTGATACAATAAACCCACATCAAACCAATTTAAATTAAACCAATCAAACCAATTACAAACCAAATCAAACAACAATTCAAACCTAATCAATCAATCAATGCTATTTAAACGCGTTCTAATCAATCCAATTACTTTAATGGTGTAATCATATCAAACACAAAGTAAATGCCTTATATAGCCTTATAATAGATAACACTCGTATAGGCATAAAAAAAGCCATCTTAAAAGATAGCTTTAATTAATTGGATAATTTATTTATTTAAATAATTATTTTATCATTTCTTATTAATCCTTTAACCGTTCTAATTATTATTTCATGCGATTGGTCAAGGTGATTAATAGACCAATGTTTACAATCATCATAAGAATAAAATTCTTTAATAAATAATGTGTAATCGTTGTAAATCATGTATTTTGTTTTTTGTTTCATAGCTTTAATTAATTGATTTAATTATGTATTAACAAGTTATTATAGGTAACCCGTGATATACATTATAATTGTTTTTAAGATTATTATAATATTTATGAGAACAAGTAAAAATATTTATATTTATCATGTCCGGTATATGATGAAAGGTTTTTGCGTGGATTACATACCAATCAAAACCACACTTGATTTTTGTGATCTTTACGTTTTGATCTGTAAAGCATTGCTTTGCAGATTTTATATAATGTTTCATAGTTTTTTTATTAGTGTGAATATTATTATTAAATCGTCATCGGTTAAGTCACCTATAAATGCTGGAGCAAAACCCGAACCCTTCAAAACCTTTTCAACTTTAATACAGTTCAAATCATCCTCGCAATATTGCGCGCCTTTATATATAGTTATTCTAAATGCTCCAAATTGTTTAGTTTGAAAGTGTTTTATTGCCATCAATGAACCGTCTTTTTGTTGATTAAAGTCTAAACTAAAAGTGATTGGTTCGCATACGTTTTTAAATTCAATTTCATTGCGCCTAGTTAATTTATCTTTATTCTCTTCCTTAATTAGATAAATCATAAGCAAAATAAAAGGAATTGCAAAGAGTATTAAATTAGTCATTAATGAATATTTTTCAGATCCTTAACACACTTAAAATCATCGCTCCAATTATCGCAAAAGAAAATGTAATTATCTATTTCACTTGCATAACCTTTAATATTAAACCCGTTTGCCGTCAACGTGTTATAACCTTGTTTTAATACGTCGCCAATTTCATAACTATAACTAAATATTTTAGCTTTTACCGTGTCCTCATTCCATCTTTTAGGCTCGTATATTTTAACACGTGCACCACTAAAATTAGTAGGCGGTAAGAACTTGACTTTTATTTGTCTATGGTTTTTTACTTTCTTGTTATCGTATAAATCCTTCATGATGTTTATTTTTTACGTTTTTTATAATAATTTTTGTTTTTCTCTTCTTCCTTATAAGCTAGGTAATTAAGCGTAATTATAAAGAGGCTAAATAATACATATATTATCATAATAAACCCGTTAAAATGCCGTAAATGAGTGAAAAAATGCAAGTTGCAACCAACGTGCAACCAATTGCAAATGAAACAATATTAAAAATCGTTTCTAATTTGTTAGTGGTATATAATAAACTTTTCATGGTGTTAAAATTTATGTTTAAAATTTGATTAATAACAAGGTAAATTAATACCTTGTTTTCACGCAATCAGCGATCATCAGTTAATCTGTTCTATTGTTTCAGTTACTTTGACAATTATAGATTTTGATCTCGCATTTAACCAATAGGCTTTATTTTCATTACTCATTGTTTGAAAATTACCGTTATTATTTCCTATATTATTTTGCAACTTTTTTGCTTCATCTAAAGTATCAGCGTTCATGTCACAAGAAGGCTTTTGAACTATTACCCTATAAAATACTCTTTGTTTATTATTCATAATCTTGTTTTTTATGTTTAAAATAATATTTAACAATTATAAAAGCCTTTTAATTAATAAAAAAACTTTTAAGCTAAAAATTAATAAAAACTTTTCCACAATAGTAAATTAATTTAAATGTTAATAACTCTTTATAAGTCAATGACATATAAAAGAACGTGCGCACGTGATAAGAAATAAAAATAACAATAACAAATATTTTTTTTAAAAGTTTTCAACATTGACATATTAGTTTTCCACATCTGCCAAAACCCAAATCTCAAAATAAATTTGGTCTAAAAATTTGGTCTGAACTTGGTCTAAATTTGGTCTACGTTTTGGTCTAAGAATTTGATCTAAATATTATTTTAAATAAATATTTGTTCAAAATTTATTTTTTTTAAAAAATAATTTCAATAAAAATATTAATAAAAATTTTAGGAATTATTCAGAATACAATTAGAATTAATTGTTACTTTTATTGTGGTAGTGTTGTGAGCAGTTTATATGATAGTTTGCTCTAATAATACTTCTATTTGTTGTAGTATAAATTCCGTACAACTGCGGAGAACTTCTTATTATAATTACTGATGCATTGCAGTTAAAATCTCTAGGAATATTATGAGGGAATCTATTGTAGTTATTTATCCTATTTCCTCTAGCAATTGCTTTCTGATCCATAATAAATAATTCTAAACTAGAACATCCATTTAAAATTAAGACAAAAAATATCCCAATTATAAATTTAACCACGGTATCCCCCACCATATCCCTTTTAGTACTCAAGGATGTTTTCGCAATCTAAATTCATTGGATAAGGTATTCCATAGGTCTTTGTATACCTACCGTACTTGTGCCAGCAGTCCAATGAGTCTAAGTGATCTATATGCTTGTCATATATCTTATCGTGATCATAACAAAACACACCTTTAATGGTACGACAAAACATAATTAAGTTTTTGCCATATCTCTTCTTGTCTATTAAAAAATAATTCTTAATCATATTTACCTCTTAAAAAATAATTATCAATAGTCTCAATCTCGTCTTCTGCGTCTGTTAAGCTTTTTATAGCATCCTTAACATTATTATAAAAATCATCAGTAGAATGATCACCAATACCTACTGCACTATTTGTCAATAAATCTAATGATAATACCGCTTTCTTAGCTTTTGCCATTGAATCTGAAATCAACATTTCATACAAATTATTCTTGTATTTCTTTTTTTCTTTTTTCATTTGCTTTTTGTTTTTTATAATTACTTCTAAATCTAGATTCTCTAGACGAACACCAATCTGAAATATTACTAGAGAAAAACCAATCATAATCAACCGTTATAATATCTTTAGAATAACTATTTACTATTCTATCTACTTCTCTAGAACTTGGATATTTACTTTTATCAATTCTTCTTAGTTTGTGTATTCTACTTTGATTATCGGTTCTACACTTAACAGAGCAGTATTTTCTTGCTCTACCGTTAATACCCTCTTCTTTAGTTTTTTTAAAACTTTTATTACAATTTGCACAAATCATTTAGTTTTAGGTTTTGGATTGAGCAATTCGAACAATTCTTTTAATTTTTGGTCTGTATCCATATCATGTGTTTAAAGATTAATAATATTCAAATCTAAAAACCATGTCTGACAAATCCAAAATTATTTTTAAAAATATCGTATTTTGATTTATAACCTAATTTTATTGAGAATTGCCTAATATCTTCAACAACATCTATTGGCAAGACAAACCAATCATTGGTTTTATGTATATAAATTGCAAACCAATCTACCTCTTTCTTGTTGTAATTCACTCTAACTTGACATTGATTGTCTTTGGGACGGACATGATCTGTAGACTTAACTTGAACCCTCTGTAAGACATTATCTACATCAACTACTAAATCATACCTTATCTCGTGATAAAATGGCTTAGAAACCGTGTATCCTTCTCTTATACATATTGTAGTGAATAGTGACTCAGCATATTCACCTAAATTCATAAAATACTTAGTCTTGATTGATTTTCTTTATCTATTGAGTAAACATCACGAACATATTCACCCAACTCCTTGCCTAGCATTTCTCTAAGTGATTTATCAAAGCTTAATTCTAATATTGATTCAACCCACTCGTCATTATTAGAGCATAGGTCAATATTTGCCCCCGTTCTTGAGAATGTTATCATGTCTGATCCAATAAATGGCAACCATTTGCTCCCAGCCTCCAAAACTTTTAACTCGCTTTTACATCTGTTAAACTCATTGTCAATTAATGGGGCAATAACTATGTCCATTTGGTCAAAGAATCTAGCATATTGATTTACCTTAACACCACCCGAAATAAATACGTTTTTGTTTTTACCATCGTCAGTAAATATTCCTAATTGGTGATGCCAAACCTTTTTAGCATAATCATTTACAAAATCAGTACCCGATAATTGAAAAACCATATTTCTACGAAAGGTCTTATTATTATTTAGCCTTCTAAATGGTATTTTCATTTGGTCTAAGTCACCGTAGTGAGTAGTACTACCAGCATAACCTATAACCGTTTTATTCTTGTTTCTTCTCTTTCCTTTACTATCTACCCATTGTGGGTCATTATAATCAATAGCATTCTTAACTACAACTACGGGTTTGTTGTCAAATAAATCTTCAATTTTCATTTTCAAATACTCCGTACTTGTCCAAACATAATCAGCAAATGCTATGTTCATTAGAAAGTTGTTCTTCCACTCACCATAATCCACATCATCTCGCCAAACTATTGGATGATGATTAGGTAATTCCCATAAATCATCTACATCAATAATTATTTTAATTCCTTGTGCTTTTATCTTTTCAAGTAACACAAAATCAGAATCACCATAACCAATACTTCTGTTGTAAACAAAATAATCGTAACCCTCAATGACTACATCATCAGTAAAGTTGTTTATAAAATCAAATTGATGTCCTTTCTTTTTTAGATACTTAAAAGGGTTTTTTAATCTGTGATAACTTATAGCGTTATATTCAGATTTAACGCAAACTAAAAATCGCATATTTAATAAATAATATTATAGATGATATTATAATTAAAACAGAAATGAGTAAACCTAATGACTTAATTAAGTTTGACCATTCTGTCTTTCCAAAACGCATTTTATAATTTATCGGCAAGTCCATTGCCATTCATGTAATCTTTAAATAATTTCCAAGGGAAACCATCACCAACATCAAATTTACCCTTACCACTACCTCTAACGTGATCTCCACTAACATCCGAATGTCTTACTATATTATCTAAGTTTATATCATACTCCTTAGACCATTTACGACACAACCAAACCAAAGAATCAAATTGTGCAGCACCAACCCAATCGGTATTTATTACCGTGTTTTTAAAAGACTCAAATTGATTATTAGCGTAACTATGTCTAACTAGCAATTCAACCCCTAAAAATGTGTTGTTTAAACTTGTTTCACCCTTCCACTCACTTTTTCCAGCATGATAGGCTTTTTTATCTTGAATTTGTGCTAATTCAATTCTGCCATCAACATGAATAAATGCGTGAACACTTAATCCTATATCTTGTAAAAACTCTGATGCAGATTTATTGCCAAACCTTTCAGACATAGAATGAATAACAATTCCGTTAGTACTCCTTCTTTCTGAATTTGGTCTAAAAACTCTAACTGATGGTATTACTTTAGGTGCTTTAATCATTAATTTTTGATAATAATTTTGAAAGTGGACTTTTTGGATTCTTTACTTTATATATGTATCTGACATTGTCACTATCAACATATAACCTAAAAAACTCATTATAATCTTGTATTTTTGCAGTTGTGGGTAATTCAGATAGATTATCTACCAAAACACCATCTACTCCTCTTGGAGGATAAAATCCTATGCTATTCATCTTCTATTATTCCTTTAATTTGATCTTCAATAAAAGCCTCTGAATACTTATTATTTATTTTAACTAAAACACCTAGCAAAGTATCTATAATAGCTACACTAGAATCGTCAACACAATTAATATGTGACCAATGCTCGCTCAATTCTTCTATTAAAATTAAATTATTCTCAAATGGATTGTGCATTTTTTATATTGTTTTTAACTTTTGCCCAATATTGGATTGTTGATCTTTTTTTATATCCGTAAGTTCCTCCATTCCAATTTCTAGCAATAATCTCATTACTAGATTCTTGGTGATGAAAATCTTTCCAAATATAATACATCTCTACTGATTTGGTCGCACTCCACCTATCTTTGTAAAAATATCGCATCGTACTACCTTGTTTTCTTAAAATTCTGTTAATCTCTTTTACCATAACCCTACGTATCTGTAGCAATCCTATGCTCGGTGTACTCATATGTGTATCTCCAACTGCCAATGAATCACCATTTGACTCAACAAGTATCATGCTTTCAAGCAAGTAATCTACAGAGTCTATTTGATGGTATTCTTTAACAACGGTTGTGTCTTCGCAAAGATTATCTATGGTGGCATTAGGTGCTACTATAGCACTCATTAACGCCATTAGTGTTAAAATCGTTTTCATAATTAAAATAATTCACTCTTCTGCGTTTTTTTAATTGATTGCTCAAAGATATCAATTCCATTCAAAAAATATCTGTTCTTCATTAGATTGTAATCTAATCTGAGGTAACCATTCTTAAAAACATCGAAATCTTTTACCTTTTGAGTTTTTATTATTACACTTTTATTTTCCTCCTCACTTTTACGATAAGGTCTCCAAACAGAAGAAACTGTATCTGATCCATCTGTTATTGATCCACCACCTTTTATCTTATACATATCGGGTTCGGGGTAGTTACCCGTCTCGTCAATTTGTGGAGTTAATTGATGGTAAACTACGTGATGACTTACGTTAAATTGTTTGGCAAACACCTCTTGTCTCTTTATAAATGATGTTAAATATTGTAGGTCATTCATTGTACTAGGTTTGCTTACTTTTAAGAAAGGATCAATTACCGTTATGTTTACCTTATTAACCTTAATTAATGTTTTAAATTGATTCTCAATGCTTTCTATGTCGTGATTTGACGGATATACGTAAAACAATCTATCATTAAATTGCTCTATCATTCTCTCACATTTTACTTTAGTAGAATACTTTGGATCGCATCCCAGCATTGTCTTCACCCAATCCTTAACAAATTTATGTCTAGGATAGTTTTCGGGTGAGAACACGGCTACTTTGGCGTTTGGGTCTTTTAATAGCTTAATTAAGATTAAGAAATACAACCAAGATGACTTTCCTTCATTTGAATATCCCGTCCAACTATTTACCCATCCGTATTTCCACTTAAACATCCTATCATATTCTTTTATATGTGTTGTTTCAGCATTGCTACCTTGGTTTAACCAATCCCAAAATTCAGATTTATCATCATTTACACCATCTAAATCAGTTAATGAATTACTTTCTACGTATTCAGAAAGACTTCTCTTCATTGATTGAATTGTCATCACAATCTCCTTCTTTGTTTTTTGAGGTAGATTGGTCTTAATTATCACCAAATTGTGGAGATAATTTATATTCTCTAGAAAGCTATCAATCATCCTTGTAATTCTCTATAGAAATCAACTACGTGATTTGCTAGTCTATTTGCCTTAACACCCGTAAATTTCTTTCGGGTCATTTTACTAACTTTTGCCCTATAGCCATTGTAAGTTGTTGGCAAATAACATTTGGTCTTAGCCATCCAATCGTATCTATTCATATGGTAAGCCTCCTCCAAACTATCATACTGATCTATTCTTTTATGTATCAGACTATCAAATAAAATCAATGATGCTTTGGTTGGTTGGTGTCTATGTTTAAAACTTGTTGCGGTCATAAATGTAATCTTTAACTTTTTCTAAATCTTTCTTGTCCGTAATCTTAATGCTTTCAGCCGAGTTTACAAAAATATGTTTGCAATTTGTTATTTTATTTATTGCAAACACCTCGTCCCCCTCAATTACTAGGTTAACAAATAAATCTTCTTTAAAATGTTTAAAGTAATGATGTATTAGTTTCATTGTCATATGTCTTGTTTTTATGGCAAGGTTTGCACAATACTTGCAATCCATCCTTTTCTACAAATAATTTCTTAGCAAATTCAGATAAGTCTTCAAAAGATTTTAATGTACCACATGGGTTAATGTGATCAATATCAATTTCTTTTCGTAAAAACCAATCACCGCAATCAGCGCATTGGTACTCCCACTTTGATCTGCTTTTATATGTTATTGCCCTCCTATTATCTTTGGCAACTTCATTGTGAGGCTTCCAACCTCTCATATACCTATTTCTAAGTAATGAACGTAACCAACCAAAGAACGCTGCCTCTGTCATTGAGCCATTATTCCTTGTCTTTGGTTTTCTCATCTAATAACCTTAAAAAATAACTCTAAGTGAATTTTTTTAAAAAAACTATCATAATTAATTCCTAATAATACCTTTCCATTAATACTTAAAAAGTCTATTCCGTAGAAATCTTCATCCTTAATATATAGTGTTAATAAATCTATCTTCATTTGTCTACTTTGTTTAAATTAATAATGTGTTCACTTGTATATCTATCATACCATTTAATCAATGGTAATCCAAAATCAGATACACCTTCATGGATTGCCTTACCTTTTCTTCGTTTCCACTTTGTCGAAATGTCTTCTCCATTAGGCATTCTCTCGTTTAAATGATTAATATAATAATCACAAGTCTCTTCCCAATGTTCAACAGAAATTCCTTTACCAAAATGTTTTACCGTTCCACCAATCATTCCCATAGAATTTATTCCTATAGGAACACGATTATGAAATCTTACTTTAGAGTTTGGTCTAAACAACATAGGTATGTCTCTAAACTCACAACCAATATATTCTCTATCAATAAATGGCTTGTCAATATCTTCGGGAGTGATGTAAACATCAAACAACCTAAAATAATAACTAAAATCAGAACCCCATTCTATATTATCAAAATAGAAATGTTCATCAGCATCAAAGTACAACATCCAATCAATGTTTTCCTCCTTACGCATTGCATAATCGTATAAGTCTTGCCTTTGAGTTGTCTCAAGCATTTTACGGACTTCTGAGCGACTTTCCCACTTATTGCTTGTGATTACACGTTTAACTAGCTTATGTTCGCTTAGAATGTCTCTAGTGCCGTCTGTAGAGCAATCATCGAATGCTATTACACAATCAAAGTGATATGACAATCTATCTAGTGTAGATTTGAGAATTACTTCCTCATTTCTAACTCTTGTTATTGCTACTTTCATTCTATTATTTGGTTAACTATTTTTTTAGCATCAAAGTAATCTTCTGCTATACTTCTGTAGTAATCAGTATTTGGTCTATACAATTTATTAATGCCATTAAGTATTTTAGTTTTATTAAATGGCTTGTTAAATCTTCTACCCGATAAATTATTTCTAAGTAACTCACCAATGTTGTCTCTAGTAACAATACTATCGTACTTATCACCGTTGTATCCTCTAGCATCATATACAACAACACATCTACCACAAGCCAATGACTCATAAGCTGACCTACCTAAACCAACACATATGTCTACTTCATTAAATGTATCATTGCTAATAGCTAATCTAGCACCTCTTGTTGGTGGAATGCATTGAGTTTCCAATCCTAGTGATTTTACGTTCTCTTGTGCGCCTATGTTTTGGCATAAAGCAAATATCTTTTTAGGTGTTTTGTTTAATTGCTTAGTTGGATAACAAACATCCAAATCAACGGGATTTAGTATTACATCACTTCTGTACCCCAGCAGTAATAAATGATATTGTATTTCATTTGAAATAGAAATATACCTATCAGCACCCTTAATTGGTTGCTCTAAATGAGGAACAATGCCATGACACATCATGATAAGTTTTGAATACTTAGCCTTATCCATAACTACTTTTACGCAAGTGTTATGATTAGCAATAACTAAATCATAAGTTACATTAGGTATGGTCGTATGTACTAAACCAAATCTTTGAGTACCTACACCACCTATATCAATAGAAAAAACATCTACAGAATGCCCCAACTTTTTTAAGGTAGAGTAAACCGTAAATGTCCAATTCTCAGAACCACCAAAAGTGTTTAAATGATTGTTTGTTAATAGTATTTTCATATCCTATGTACCACTTCATAACCAACACCATCATCACCTTTCTGTATTCTATCAATGGCTATATCCATTTTGGCTCTTCCTCTGTCAATTGCGTGATCCGATAATCCAAATATTTGGGTCGTGTACGGAAAAGTTTTTTCAATAGCAATAAAATAAAAATCAGAGGGATTGACACCAAGTACATCCGCATAAAAAACCGCTTGTAAATCATAATTGTATGTGTTAACATCAAACTTAAATTTAGTAACATCTTGACAAGTTTTAAAATCAACCACATAGACAATCTTTGAATCGTATGAGTAATACTTGTCGGGTCTTATTCTAAAATCTAATCCATCTTTCTTAGCAAAAAAACTATATTCAGCGTAAGAATTATAATTGTCTTCCAAGTCCCTATAGAATGAATTACTATTTAAGCTATCATACATAAGACTAACTTTCTTGTAATCTGCTTTGGTAATTGCATTTTCATTGTCAGCTATAAACTCTTTGTATAGTTTTGTTCTTTTGTTTGAGCATTCATCGGGTATGACAGAATATTTATTCTCAAACTCCTCAACACCATATTCACACATATCGTGAAAATGTGATCCAAAAACCAAAGCATCATTTGATTCTAATGGAACGCTTGCTCTTTTCATAGAGTGCTTGTACACACCTTTTAAATAGGACGAAGATATAATCTCCGTCCCTACTGAATGATACATCTTGTTAGACATATCCTCAATTACTTTAACAATCTCAAACATTAAAAAGGCATTGTTTCTTGCTGAACGTATTTCTTACCGTTAGCAACATAAACAACATCTTCACCTTTCTTTTTGTTACCATGAGATATAGAAATTGCTTTCCAATTCTCATTGTCATCAGTATGATCTAAATCATTATTTACCCATACTGCTACATCTAAATACTTACCATTGTAAGCTTTCTCCTTTAAGGCTGCTAATGCCTCAAGATTCAATTTTGCAAAATATAAATCTGCCATAATTATAAAGTTATTTTAAGTGATTTTAATTTATTGATTTGAACTTGGTCTAACTCAAAGTTTCTCAAGTTGTCTTTAACTATTTCGGGATTTTCTTTGTAAGCACTAATTGCTTTATCAAACCTATCCTTTGATAGTTTTTCCTTTTTTGGTCTAGCTTTTACGGGTTTCGTACCAGCACCAATTGCAAGATTAGCATCGTCATCTACGGATTGTAATCCTAACAATGAACCCAATGTATACCTTCTGTAATATGTTACCGCAGAACCCATCTTTTGTGGATCAAGTATTTCGGGTAACTTCATACAACTTACAACAAACTCACCCGTATCTACACAAACCATTTTACTATACACCAATGATTCCTCAATTGGTTGTAATAGCAGTAGTTTATGCTTTTGGAGTAAGGGTTGGAGTTGTTTTATTAAAGAATTTATATCAAAGTATTTACTCTTGTAAAACGGGTTTTTAGCATCTTTGCTAATAGCACCTATCTCATTCTGAAGAGCAAATAGCTTTTCATTTACTGATTTATTCATACGCATTTGTTTTATGTGAAAAATATTTCAGCTACAAGTCTAATAAAGACTATCTAAAATTCCAAATAATTATTAATAATCTATGGTTTCAGAAATGTCATTTTCTCCTATCCATTTTATTTTTCTAGAAATACCACTAAGACTAAATCCAAAATTATTCATAAGATCATCACCACTAAAAGTTGTCCTAGCATTACGTAAATCCATTTGAACCCCCATAGGGAAAAACTTACCCGAACTACCATTTACACCACTATCATAAACCATTTTATTTCCGTATTTATAATTACCGTAATGTGTGCCATCCATCCTTCTTATAGGTATTCTATATAAAAGCATATGTCCTAATGCAACTATATGTTGTATGGTGTTTGCTCCCTTAAAAACTATTTGCCAATTATCAAAACTTAGTAAGGCATTATTTGTCCCATGTTGAAAACCAATAAAACAATTTTTACCCGTTGTGCATATGTTACTTCCTAGTTTTACATCATATGATTCTACTCTAGAATAATTAGAAGATTGCTCTACAATGTATTCTTGGTTTTTTGGCTCTATTTTCCATTTAGTTACTGTTGGAGATGCTTTTATATCAGTATAAGTAACATCGTATCTATCAGTAAATGTAGAACCACTTGATGATACATCTTCAATCCATAAAAATCCCCCATAAATTCTTGATTCAAGTTCACAAGATTCAGTTACTCCAACTAAAGCACTAGCATCAAGTTCTAAAGCGTGTTCTTCAATGTGTAGTTTAACGGTTTGCCATTCATTTATCTTTCTTGTATCTTGACAAAATGGTCTAAATAAATTTCCCGTATCATCGTATTTTGAGGCAAAATAAGCAACCGTTTCACTTATTTGGTTGCCCGTACCTCTACCCGTAGTTAAGTCATAAGCACCAAGAGTTCCCGTATTATCTGCTTTCATTCTTAGCGTAAAAGGTACTCTAATGTAATTATCTGTAGCTAAAGAGTTTTGTTTTAATGGTCTAAATTTTAATGAAAAAACATGACCCGATGTGTACCAATTATATTTAGGATTACCTTGAGCATCATTTTCCACAAACTCATTCCAATCATATTGTTTTTTGATTGTCTTATGAGATACGGGATACTTTAAATTTGGTTGTTGGTTTCTCCAAGTCACACTATCAGTACCAGCATCTGCTTCAATCAATGCTTTACCTAAATTTCTATCATTTCTTGGTGTTAAATTTGCATTAGCGTTTTTGTAATTCTCATCCCTTAAAACAACCGCTTCTTGTATGCCAAGTCCACTATTTCCAAATAATGGTTGCCATTCATCAAATAATAATGTACCACTTGGATCACTTGCTCCAAGATCATTTACAGAATCTAGTTGATTACTTGTTATAAAATTATGGTCATTTTCTTGTTTAACAATAACTTGTTTCATTGGGTATTGAAAAGTCATTGTACTAGCACCATCTATTTGAAAGAATTGTGTATCCTCCGTATAGTATGTTGATGCTTGACTATAATTAGTAGAACTTGTTGTTTTATTTATGGTTACGGGATTAGCAGAATTTTCCCAAAACCAATCTCTTCTACAAGTGGGAGAACTATTCTCGCTAAATTGAGTTATATCGGATATTCTTACAATACACCAATTACCATCTCTTTGATATATAGTTGCTCCTAAAGAATCTAATGTCATCTCTAAAACTTGAAAACAAGTCATACCATCAGACTCACCATTTAAAAAAGTTGTGTGATGCATTTTAGTGTCTTCTAAAAAATAATCATTAGCAAGAGTTGTACCCGAAGAATCGTCATTTTTTATTTTTATTACAGATATAATCTGATTAGTTGGATTTTCAATCAATCCCGTGTTAAACAGACATTTTGTTATTATGTCTTTAACTTCGTGATAACCATATCTATCATTAAATTGATTTGCAGTTGCTTGAAACACTTCTGTTGTATCAAAATAAGGTGTTTTTTTTAATAGATGTAATCCATCATATGCTCTTAGCTTTACTCTGTATGGAGATGATATTTGCTCTTCAGCAACTAAACTAGAACCCAACCAACCATCCCAAAACAAGTTATTATTCTTATATAATTTAACTTTAAAACCATCATCTTGAGTTATATATAAATCCCAAAATTGATTATAAGTCATACCATCCATATGATATATGCTTATATCAAGATAACTTGATCTTATTGGAGCAAATATATTGTCTTTAGTTAGGTTGTAATTTAAAACTACGGGACTATTTGTACCCGTTAATTCAACAATACTATCGGGTGTTGCACCATCATCGTATTTCTTTTGAATTTCAAGTTTATAATCATTAAACTCACCTTCAATGACATCATCAAATTCTAACCTATACTTTAAACTATAAAAACTCATATTTTATCCTCCTATTGCTCCTTGAAAATTGTTTGTTCTGTTAAGTGCAGTAACTAAATCATTACCAGCTAATCTAAATACTTGTTCTCCTTGTATTGCCTCCATCATACCCGTAAAATTACCCGTTCCACTACCACTATTTGCTCCACCACCACCAGTTCTCGCCACACCCATTTCTCTTGCTTTTTGTAGTTTACCCTTACCAATAGAAATTAGTCCAGCACCCATTCCCATCATTGCAATTGCTAATGCTGGATTCTTACCTAAATCTTTTAAACCCATAGACACCAACAAAGAACCCATACCTAAACTAAATAATGCTTGTCCCAAACCAACCATTATACCTCCAAATGCTGCTAATGTTTTTTCTCTTTGTTCTTGTTCGCTAATTGTTGTATCGGGAGGCGTTAACATTTGCACAAATATCTGAGTCATAGCATCTGCTATAGGTCTTAGTATATCAAGTAATTGTAATGCACCAGCTTCTATAGCTGGAACTGCTTTGCTTAAACCCTCTGACGATCCTTTAGCAATTGCAACAATCCTTTTTGATTGTCTAGCCATTATTTCATTAAATGAATTTTCTTGTTGTTTAGTATTACCCAAACCAAGAAGAACACCCATATTGTCTCTTGCTTCTGTATCAGAAATAACATGACCTGTTTTTAAATCAACTTCTTTACTACTTATATCAACCGCTCCTTTTAATGACTTTTGAGGTACTTCTTTAACTCTTCCAATTAAATTATCAAGGATTTCAATTTTTTCTTCTAATGCATTTACTTCTTGCTGATTAACACCCGTTAAACCATTTATTTCTTTAGCTATTTTTAATAAATCTTTTTGTAATTTTAATTCTTTCTCAATTTCGGGTATAGTTAATTTTTGTATATCTAAATATTCTTTTTCTTCATCTTTAGCAGATTTTAATCCTTCTGCTTTTTGATTTTGTTTTATTATAAATTCATTTCTTACTAATTCTTCTTTTTTTAATTGATCAGTAACTTTTTTTGTTATCGCTTCCCTTAAAACACCAAGTGCATTACTTTTTCTACTAAGTTCAGTAAATTTTGAACTTTTATTATTAAGACCTTCCATTTGAAGATCAATTTTTTTCATCAAAACATTATATGCAGCTAATTTGGATAAATCTTCATCACTTAAAATTCTTTTTCTTTGTTGTTCCTCAAATTCCATTGCGGACATTAAACCAACTTCATCTTGTTGTTTAAGTTTAGTTTTTTTAACGGTAATTAATGCTTCTTTTTCTAGTTCTATATCCTTCTCTTCAAGAGCAAATAATTCAAGTTGCAATTGTTTATTTAATGATTCAGCTATACCACCTTGACTAATTATAGATACACCAGCTTTTATAATATTAAATAAATTGGTTAATTTATTAGTTATCTTAATAATTGATGGTATAACCAACTTTCCCACATCTTCAGAAAAAGTTTTCCAAGCAGCATTGAATTGTACTAATTGTCCTTGATATGTTGTTAAACCTCTTTTAGCATCACCCATAATACCCGAATCGGTCATGGCTCTCATTATAATATTAAGCCTACCTTGAGTCTTTATTACCTCGCTAGTATTTTGTACCGTTGATTTTAAACCCATTCGATACAATTCCAATTGTAATGCAGATTGCTTTAGGTTAATACCAAATTGATCTAAAACTTCGGGAGAACCAGCCAATGCAGCTAGAAATCTTTTTTGTGCATTTGAATCCGCTATACCAAAAAATGATGCTAAATCTAAAGACAATGTCTGCATTTTTACAGACATATTAGCAGCCTCTTTACTTACAAAACCTAAACCACTAAAAAAAGCATTAAAAGATATTGCCCCTTTCTTTAATGCGGTTTCATTCCTTCCAAGTGTACTTGATAATTTTTTTAATTCATTTTCAGCGGAATCAGCAATACCAGCAAAAGAACGAGCAAAACTACGTTCAACCGTTTCCATTTCTCCAGCAGCATCCGCAAATTGCTTACCTAGCTGAAATATTTGTTGACCAACAAAAGCAGTTGAGAAAGCACCAATAGTTCTATTTAATCCTTTAAAACCCGATTGTACTTTCTTTAAACCTTTATTAAATTGTTCCGCTCTGAGTGAAACGAAAACTGATAATTTATTGTCTCCTAATGCCATAACACAAATTTAACTAATATTAAATAGGTAATTTAGTTGGTTTATTTATGATTTTTTTAATCTCTTCTTCTGAGGGTAATTCTACTTTTGATTTACCTACATTGTCATGAGGTAATACAAATAAATCTTTTGGTCTAATTGTTTTCTTTCTGCCCATAGCACAATTAGCAGTCATTGTAGATTGGTATCTAGTTCTATCCCAATATTGGTTTTGATTATGAACCCAAGCCTCTAGTGATCTTACAAAATCACCCCACGTCATTAACCAAAAAACATCGGGCGGTAAACCCAATGTTCCTATAGCTTCATCCAATATGTCGTCAAACGTGTTTAATTTTTTTTTATATCATCCTTGTTTGACTCAACAACATTTCTAGATAGTCCATTATTAGAATCGTTTTTTAAATCTCTAGAACTTAACATTGTTTCCATTACCTTTTCACTATCCTTCTGTGTAATGTCCATTGCCCAATCATAAAAATCATGAATATCGTAATCAATATCCTTTCTATTCTTTTCATCATAAGCAAAACAACCAGCATACAATAACCAACAGAAAGCCTTGGCTTGTCTTTTATCATTGAATACTTTTTCCATCTCAGTTAAATCAACATCCATACCTTCACAAAAAACTGCGTAGGTATTCATGTTAAAAACTAATCCTCTTTTTTTGCCACCTATGTCTATTAGACAAGTGCCTCTGTGTTTGTTTGTTGCCATTAAAATTTAATTTAAATTAAGAACCGGGATATGTTGGTACTCCACTACCCGTTGTTCCGTATAATATAGAACCACTACCCGTTAATGATCCACTAAAACTGACGGTTTGCTCTGCCTCTGCACTTTGTTCTAAAGATGCTATAAAAGCAAAACCATACCAATAATTAGTATCTTTTCCCCATGCCACTTTAATTTTTGCTCTTTGCTCAAAATATGTCCATAAAGGTAATAAGTTCATGTTAGTCTGATCAACACCAGCTGCACTAGCAGTTAAAGACAAATCAACTAAAGCCTCAAAATCTATTGACCAACTTTTCTGACCACCAATTACTTCAGACCAACCGCTTGAGTCCTTGTTAGAGGCATCGGGCAAATCTGCCGATATATTTAAACTTGCTGATTTTGACAAAGCTATTGGTAACCATGTATCAGCATCAGCAGATGCATCGTTATTTGCTATGTATAATGTTAAACTTGTTCCGTTAATTGCTGGCATTTCTTTTTATATTTTACTCAAAGATAAATAAAAAAAAATATATTATTGGGTAGTAACTCCCGTTATGCTAAAATCAGCGTTATAAAACATTACTCCTTCGTTATTTGCAACTAATTCGTAATTATTTACTCTACAATTTCCACTAAACACAACATAATTAGAATCAGTTATTAACTCAAATTTTACTTTTTCACCACTTATCAATAAATCATCTAAAGTAATTGATGGATTTGGCTCTATAGCACCATCCTCCCAATCTACATTAAACAACTCCCAATAATAATCTGTTGTGTCCCAAGTTTGACGATCTCTATCTAATAAAAGTAATCCTTCTGACGAAAAGTTTCCCGAACGAAAACCCATCATTATTTCTTTCCACCCCGAAACACCCGATAACCTTAAAGAATCATCCCATTTTAAACCAGCAGATTCCCAATTTAAATCAGCAGATTCCCAATAGTAGCTATCTCCAAAAATTGTTTCTTCGGGTATTTTATAAGATGCATCAACCGCATCAGCATTAAATTCAATAGAGTGAGATTTTGAAAATAAAAGTTTGTCATTATCAATATATAAAGCAAAGGATGTCCCATTAAGCATCACTTAGTACATTTGCTTCAAACACTAATATTTTTGTAAAGTATTCGTATTGCCCATCATCATCCTCAAGATATCTTTGGTTGGTCTGTTTAAATATATACATTGTGTCAGCACCAAAATCTGATGTAGCATTCCTAACCCTTATTGCTTGGAGTATTAAATTTGATATATCATCACAATCATCTTGTCCTCCATAATTTAAAGGGTATTTGGTGTGTACTTGAATTTGTACCTCATACACACCTCCAAACCTATCCTTTAAGGAATCGTCAACCAATCCCGTTGCTTGTACAACAATGTAAGGATATGTAGTTTCATCTGTAGCTTTAGCAACTACGGGAACTGCACTAGCATCATAGGTTATGTTATCATTTAACAACCCATAAATATAACCCCTTACATCTTTCGTACTATCATTCATATTCTTCTAATCCTTCAAGATATTTATCCCATAAAATCAAAAAACTTGGCTTTAATATGAGATGTTTTATA
>TARA_R110002020_G_scaffold154876_2_pt1 | contig 22547 bp, 9 predicted proteins | sample TARA_R110002020 | Tara Oceans TARA_R110002020 (sample SAMEA4396489) | marine metagenome | biome: Westerlies Biome; feature: [MES] marine water layer (ENVO:01000295) within the mesopelagic zone...; material: water (ENVO:00002006), including particulate matter (ENVO:01000060) such...
GGAGATACTTAAATGACAAAGCAACTAGAGGAGGTATTAATGCTGCTGCTACATCTGCGGCTGTTAGAGGGGTTATTATCCCAGCTGGTACTTCTACGGTTTACGATCAAATGTTAGGAAAGAATCTTAAAAGACCTTTCTTACACGTTAGATACAGAGCTTCACAAACAGACAACAGATACTTCAAAACTTGGGTTACAGGTTCTGTTGGAGCTGCTACGTCTGCTTTAGACGCGATGCAAATACATATGTTAACTGAGAGATGTTTAATTACTCAAGGTGCTAACAACTTTATGTTGATGCAATAAGCACAATTATTTTAAAAGACCGGGGCTTCGGCCTCGGCCTTTTATTTTTATTAATTTTATTATATATTATATTATGTCAAAAAAACAAGAAATAAAAAAAGAAATTATGGAGGAGACTCCAGCGGTTGCTGAAGCACCAGTTGTTGAAGCGCCAAAACCTAAAGCGGTTGAACCTAAAAAACCAGAATGGGAAATAAAAGATAGAGTTTATTATTTAAAAAGTAAAGATCAACCGTTGTCAAAATCAGTTAAATCAACTAGTATATATTGGTTTGATGAGAAACAAGGGTACGAAAGAGAGTTAAAATATTGTGAAAATCAAAGAACTCCTTTTGTGGACGAAATGAAAGGTGACCAAAGATTATCTCATATCATATTTCGAAACGGCGCTTTACACGTTCCTAGAGAAAAGCAAACTTTACAGAAATTAATGTCCTTGTATCATCCAGAAGCTAATATTACATATTACGAGTGGCAACCAGTCGCAGAGGCAGAAAGCCAATTAGACTGGCTAGAGTTTGAAGTTGACGCTTTAAACGCCGCTAGAAATCTAGACATTGATATGGCGGAAGCAGTAATGAGAGTAGAATTAGGTTCTGCGGTGTCTCAGATGAGTTCTAAGGAACTTAAACGAGATTTGCTATTATACGCTAGGAGAAGTCCTAAATTGTTCTTAGAATTAGTTACTGATGAAAACGTTCAACTTAGAAACTTCGGTATCAAAGCAACTGAAAATGGAATTATTAAATTATCACAAGACCAGAGAACATTTATGTGGGCGTCTAATGATAGAAAGTTAATGACAATTCCGTTTGAAGAACACCCATACTCAGCTTTAGCCTCTTGGTTTAAAACTGATGAAGGTATGGAAGTATACAAAAGTATAGAAAAAAGATTAAAAAATTAATCAAACTGTAGAGCGGTCGCCCTACGGGGCGATCGTAAACTACAAATTAAAAGAAAAATATGGTAAGTATAGATAGAGTATATCAAAGAGTTTTAGTGTTATCTAATAAAGAGCAGAGAGGATATATAACGCCTCAAGAATTTAATATACTAGCCAACCAAGCTCAGATGGATATATTTGAGCAGTACTTTTATGATTTAAATCAGTTTAAAAGATTAAACGGCAACGATACTATATATGCAGATATGGTTGGTATTCTAAATGAAAAAATATCTTTATTTGAAGTAGCCGTTGGGTCTGGTACTATTGTTAGTTGGGGAACTGATGGTAACTCTATAATTATACCAAACGAAGTATATAGATTAAGTCAAGTTAGACTAGGTGGTAATCCAGTTGAATTTTTACCAACAAAAGAATTTAATCTGGTTAGAGAAAGTCCTTTAACTAGACCTACAGAAAAAAGACCTATAGCTAGAAGAGATTTTAAAGGAATGTTGATCATTAATCACAATGGTATTTTTACACCAGATATGGGAGGGATAAACGCTTCTTATATTAAAAAACCAGCAAAAGTTAATTGGAATTTTACGGTAGTTGGTGGCACAGCTATTCATAATCCTACCTCACCTAACCACCAAGATTTTGAACTACACGAATCTGAAGAAACAGAGTTGGTTATAAAAATACTAGCCTTAGCCGGTATAACTATAAAAGACGAAGGGTTGTACCAAATAGGATCTAACGAAGACAACAAGAGTATTCAACAAGAAAAACAATAATAAATGGGATTATTAGATAACACAACGCACAGTGCTTATTATCAAAATGGGGATTTTGGTGGCTACCAATTTACATCATTAGAAAATATTATAAATCAATTTATGGTGGCTTACGTTGGTGAAGAAAAAATAATAAGCAAAGCGAAAAGAGTAGACATAGCTTTTCACGCACAAAGAGCTATGCAAGAGTTATCATTTGACACTTTTAAATCTGTTAAATCACAACAAATAGAACTACCACCCTCGTTAGTTATGACACTTCCTCACGATTACGTTAACTACACTAAGTTATCGTGGAGTGATTCCGCTGGGATAAAACATCCTTTATACCCAACCTCTAACACTTCAAATCCATTTCAAATAGAACAAGATAGCGATGGTTCATATTCTTTTGCGGAAGAATTTGAGTTAGTTGTAAATAGAAGTTTTAGCAATCCGCTAGATCCACCTTGGCAAAAAAATTCTACGCAATTTCACGCATCCCAAATAGTAGCGGATATAAATATAACGGACGGCGCTTTAAAGTTTTCTCATAGAACACAAAGTAGCCACGGAGAAGTTGCGTGGGGAAGAGCTATAGCAGCTTGGCAAAAAATAGACGTTAGTAATCAAACTTATTTAGATATATCAGCTACTGGTACAGCTATAGATATGACTGATGGCGCTGGTGTGTTAAGGTTTGGGTTAAGTACTAGTATCCCTGATAATAATACTAGAAATTTAGTCGGTAACTACTCGACACCAACGACAAATAGCCAAATAAGTACTTTTGACCTTGTGAATGTAGATGGAAATAGTAGTTATTTAGAATGGTCATCAAGTGATGGGACTTCTGTGTCAAAAGAATTACTACAAGTCAACGTTGAAAATTATAACGAAGTTTATGTAGTTATAGTTTCTTTTCAAGAGTTTACCGCTGTAAACGAAACATTAACAGTAACAAGTTTTATAGATGATTTGTCAGTAACAAATAGCTCCGCTAATATATATTTACAATCTCCAGTTGGAAACAAAACAGAGTCTTCAACTTGGAACGCTTACAAATCTCACAATCCAAATTCACGAAACACAATAGATTCTTACGATTACGAAGACGACGTTTACGAGTTAAATACTGGTGGAAGATACGGTATTAATCCGCAGCACACCCAAGTTAATGGATCTTTTTACATAGATAATAGATTAGGAAGAATACATTTTAGCTCTAATGTTTCAGGAAAAACTGTAATATTAGATTATATAAGTGACGGTCTTGGAACAGACAGCGAAATGCAAGTACATAAGTTCGCGGAAGAAGCGTTGTACAAATGGATAGCACACGCTGTTTTGTCTACTAGGTCTAATACACCTGAGTATTTAGTAAATAGATATAAAAAAGAACGATTCGCAGCTATAAGACAAGCGAAACTAAGATTATCAAATATTAAATTAGAAGAATTAACTCAAATATTAAGAGGTAAATCGAAACATATAAAACACTAATATATGCCGGAAATTAAAAATAATTTTTCTCAAGGTAAAATGAACAAAGACCTTGATGAAAGGCTAATTCCAAAAGGACAATATAGAGACGCGATGAATATACAGGTTTCTACTTCTGAAGAATCAGACGTTGGAACCGCACAAAATATATTAGGTAACGCTAAAGTGGAAAATATTATTGGTGGCAATTGGAATGCAGTTGGAACTATAGCTGATGAAAAAAATAATAAATTATATTGGTTAGCACACAACGCAACTAGAGATGCGATTTTTGAATATAATTTAGAAGATAATACCACGGTTCCAGTTATCATTGATAACAATATGGATGTTTTAAAATTTAACGGAAGTTTAATAACTGGTATAAATATAGTTGACGATATATTAATGTGGACAGACAACGTTAACGAACCTAGAAAAATAAATATAACTAGATGTAAGCTCGGCGCAGACGCAACAAGTCCAAATTCTACACATACTAAACTAGTTGTTAATGGAAGCACTTCAGTTAAAGAAGTAACCACTTTTTGGACGCAGGCTTTTTCTAATACTAGTGCTGGTACAAATGAATTGTTTTTAAGTGGTATTGGAACAAGCTTAGATCCAAAAGTTAAAGTAGGAGATAATTTAATAGAGTTTCAAGCGGGTAGTTCGGATGATATTTTTAATCCACTAGATAAAGTTGTTACCGCTGTTGATTACTCAAGTGGAAAAGTAACTATAAACACTGATATCTACAATGGACTCGGAAATGCTTCTGTTGGTCAATACGTGAAGTTTGGTATAGTGAAACCTTTAGAAGAAAAACACATTACTGTTGTTAAAAAAAGACCTAGCATACCTCCTCAAATAGAAATTTCTAAATTCGCTACGTTAGTACCAACGGAAGTAACAGCCGCTTTATCACAGGGTAACAACGGTCAGTTTTTAGTTGTAGCTGGAGATACGGTGGAAATTAGAGTGCCTAGAATTAACACGAATGGAATAGTTTTCTCAGTTGGCTTTAATGCTATTGTTGGTGATACTGTATTGCTTAGCCAGTCTCTTATTCAAGGAGCGTTGCCTTCTAGCGCTGATTTAACTGGCGTTGTAACAAATATAGTTCAAACTGTTGGAAACCCAGGTTACCACACTTTTACGTTAGACGTGACTTCAATACTAGCTAACTTACCAACAACCGTTACCACATTTGACGGAAACAATATAGACACAGGTTTAACAATGAATGCGGTAGTACGATCGGAACTTTCAGGTTCTTTGTTTAGCGAAAGGTTGGTGAGATTTGGTACTAGATGGAAATACGAAGATGGCGAATACTCCGCTTTTTCACCTTTTACAGAAGTAGCGTTTAATGCTGGTACTTTTAGTTTTCACCCAACAAAAGACACATTTAATTTAGGTATGTTAAACAACTGCCAATCGATAAAGTTATCAAAACTTGTACCGCCAAACATACCTGAAGACGTCGTTCAAATTGATATATTGTTTAAGTTAGAGAACTCCAATACAATATATTCCATAGACAGTATAAAACCAAACGATCCAAAAGCCAGCAACTCTGATATTTTGAACAATTGGTATAAAAAAACTGATGAAAACGTAACTATAAGCATTCCTCAAAGTCCATTCTTTTCTTCTAACGTAGATTTATCTGGTTCTTATTCTGGAATTTACAATATAACAACAGAAAATATATACGCTGCTTTACCATCTAATCAATTGCTTAGACCCTGGGACAACGTTCCTAAAAAAGCTTTAGCACAAGAAATTACTGGAAATAGAATTGTATATGGTAATTACAAGCAGGGATACAGTATGTTAGATGGAAATAAAACCGTAAAGCCAAAAATAAGTGTTGACTACAGACAAAGATCTCTTTTTGGAGATGAAAGTTTAGTTTTTAACGAAGGTAGAAAATCTCTCAAAACATTTAAAAATTATCAAATTGGAGTTGTTTACGGTGATGAATACGGAAGAGAAACACCAGTGTTTTCTTCTCAAAACGCTTCTTTAAAAATACCTTGGGATGCTGATCATTCCACTATTTTTAACGGTAACGCTAGTAGGTCTACGCAATTAACAGCTAGATTAGAGGGTGATCAGCCTGATTTCGCTAGTTATTACAAATTTTTTGTAAAACAAACTTCAGGTGAATATTACAACTTAACAATGGACAAAATTTACAGATCTGAAGACGAAGAAAATTTATGGATATCTTTTCCTTCTTCTGATGTAAACAAGGTTCAGGAAGGCGAATACATAATACTAAAGAAGCAAGTTGATGTTAACGCTCAAGTTGATACAAATAATAAATACAAAATAATTGATATTAAAAACGAAGCTCCAGACTTTATAAAGTTTGATTTCAATAATGTTGGTACCGTTGGAGGAACTGATACGATTGTTCAAGATTTGTTTGTTGGTTATTCCACTGGCGTTAATGTACCAGAAAAAAATAATAATCAAATAGAAATAAAAAAATCAACATGGACAACTTTAGGTGGTTCTGATTTAGTTGAAATTGATGATAAATTACAACTAGTTTTTACTAAGGTTGATGGCAGTTCGGTATTACAGTCTCAGACATATGAAATTTCTACTATATCATTAACAAACAACGATTCTAATTATTTGATAACTCTTAACAAAAGTATAAGTATTTCTGATGATTGGGTTTTGAGCGATCAAAATAACGTTATAGTAGAGCACACTCTTAGAATTAAAATAAGTAAAAAAGTACCAAAAGATGGAGACGAGTTCCAAGGTAGGTTTTTTGTTAAAATTATATCTGATTTAACTGCAAAACAATATTTAGAGTCTTTAATTTTTAATGAAATAATTTATAGAAACTCAGCGTCTTTTGATGCTTATTATTTTGCAGACGAACAAACAGCCGCTAATAGTGGGGCTAGTGCTAATGACGGCGTTGTTAACGCTACCAATACCACGCGTTACAACGCTAGTGGTGATCCTAAATCTTTACACACTGAAAATAAAAGTAATACATTAGCCGCTTGGCAAACCCTGTATGAATTTGGACTAACATCACCTACACCAAACTGGTTTATTGACCAAGCTTATTTTGCTGGAGTACAACCGTTAGACACTTCTGATCCGTCTGGAGAAACAGGTTTACTAGGAGTGGGTGAAAGCGGTAGGTTTCATATAGGAGCTGGAGGGCCGAATGGTCAGTATTTTGTTGATAGCATTGAGGGTATGGTAAACACGCTGACTTCGGGAGCTGCTTATTCCAATCATGGCTCATCAGTAAACTCTAGTTCAGGTTGGGGAGCTAGAACTTGGACTTACAAACGTAGAGGACACCATAACCCAATTTCTTTTCCGGATAATGAAGTTGACGATATATACACGGGTGGACAAAATTACATGCATATTTCTTTTGGTCCTGTCGGTGAGGCTCTTTGGAAACCCAGTGAACCTAGGCATTGGAGTGGGCATACACACAAACAGGGTGGTTTTTGGCAAGCAATTGATCCTGGAATTTTTATGGAGGATTACGCAACTAACCATGGGCTTCCAGGAACTAGCAGCCAAAATTTTAAATGGCACAACACTATGCTTCCCTATATTAACAGTAGCACGGGTACAAGTCCCGGTGGATCAGATGGAGTAGAATCTCCAGAGTGCTTAGGACAATGGAAAATACAAGATCCGTTAATGGCACAAATAGCTTCTAAATTCCGTACTAAAGGATCGCAATTTAGATTTGATAATTTTGAAGAAGTTTTTACTATTACAAATTTTAGAGTAAAAAGGCTTTATAACCACACAGCGTTTAGAAAAACACAAAACGCGTGGGATGGTTCCGTCGCCAATAACTCTATACGCCCAAAATCTGTTGAAGAACTTTTTAGAGATTGGGTTATCTCAGTGGGAGGTAACAGTTCTAATAGTCACGGAGCTTCTGTGGCAGATCCACCAAACTCAGAGGCTCAACTTTTATACAACGCGCTAGAAGCATTTGGAGATCCCTCAAACAGAAGATTACTTTACATACTAGAGCTTGATAAGAATCCAGCCGACTTTTTCCAAACTAGTGACTTTGTTTTTGACGTAGATACGCTACAGGGTCTTAGATTTGTAGAGCCGACAGTAGTAGCTGGAGACACTTCTCCTACTATTAGTCCGGCAATATGGGAAACGGAATTAAAAAACGAAGCAGATCTAAATATATACTATGAGGCTAGCCAGGCTATTCCGTTAAAATTAAACTCTAGCAAAGAAAATTCTGAAATGTACGCTCCGATAGGATCAAAGGTTTGGAGTAGCAAAAGCGGATCTATGCCAATTTTAAATGATTTCCCTTTTGTTGTAACAAACTGGGAGCAAGATAGTAATGGTAATTACAGCGTAGTTGAAATGTTTCCTGGTTTACAAGTGGATACGAGTGTAGCTCACACTAACAGTAGCACAACAGAACAAACCAACGTGTTTTCTGGTAAAACGTTAAGATTTTTTAAACCTGACGGCAGTTATGTAAGCTCAAGGATATCAGAGGTAATTAACATACAAGGTGGATCTAATAGCAAACACATAACTAAAGTTAGAGTTGGAACTTTTAACTTTTCAAAAACTATAGGATTATCTTATTATGATTGTTTTAGTTTTGGAAACGGAGTTGAATCAAATAGAATAAGAGATGATTTTAACGCGATGACTATAAGTAAAGGTGTTAAGGCCTCCGCGGTACTAGAGCAAGAGTACAAAGAAGAACACAAAAAAAGTGGGTTAATATATTCCGGTATATACAACTCTACAAGCGGTGTAAATAATTTAAACCAATTTATTGCGGCGGAAAAAATAACAAAAGATCTAAATCCAACTTTTGGTAGTATACAAAAATTATTTCAAAGAAGAGTTGATTTAATAAGTTTTTGCGAAGACAAAGTAGTTAAGATTTTATCAAACAAAGATGCTTTATATAACGCGGACGGAAATTCTCAATTAATATCAACTAATAGAGTGTTGGGAGACGCAAATCCTTTTGTTGGAGATTACGGTATATCTAAAAACCCAGAGTCTTTTGCTAAAGAATCGTATAGATCTTATTTTACAGACAAGCAAAGAGGTGCGGTTTTAAGATTATCAATGGACGGAATCACACCTATATCAGAAGCTGGTATGTCTGATTATTTTAAAGATACTTTAAAAGGGGCTAGCAGTATAATAGGTAGTTACGATGGATATAAAAGACATTACAATTTGACAATTAATAACGAAACAATATCTTACAGTGAGAAAGTTAAGGGTTGGACTAGTTTTAAATCTTTTATACCTGAACTTGGAATTAGTTGTTCTAACGAATACTACACTTTTGATGCTGGCCAACCATATAAACACCACGTAACAGAAAGTCCTATTAATCAATCCGCTGTAAACAGAAATACCTTTTATCAAAACGCTTTAGTGCCATCAACTATAACTTCAGTTATAAACGATCAACCAAGTTTAATTAAAAGCTTTAACACTGTAAACTACGAAGGAAACGGAGGTTGGATAAACGCAGTTGTAACAACAGATCAACAAAGCGGAACTGTAGCTGATTTTATTAAAAAAGAAGGTAAGTTTTTTAACTATATAAAAGGAAAAGCTGGAGACGTAGATCTACAAGCTTTTAATTTTCAAGGAATAGGACAAACAATAGGAATAGAATATAACATATGAAACTAATAACATCATTTGATCTAGACACAGGAGACATGTCTGCTATTGCGCAGACTAGAAGTTATAAAATAATTGGAGAAGAGGGCGCTGTTTTTAGTCTACGAGTCTTTGATGAAGCTGGTCAAACTTATGATTTTAAAAATACTGAATTTGTTGCGGTAGAAACATCAAGCTGTAGATTAGCAAACGTAGCTTTAGAGGGAAATAGTTTTAGTGGAGAGGTGTCTTTTCCATCGGACAATAACGGCACGTATACTTTAGAGGTAACCACGTCACCACATTTTAACACTAAAATAGCGCAAGGGTTACTCGGTTCAAAATCTAACGGAGATAGTTTAAGTTACAATTCTACTAGGATTGAAAAATCAATAAAACGGGTAGCTGACACAGTGCTAACGTTTGGTGTTGCTGCTGCAACAGAAGCTAATTTCATTTCAAGTGACCTTGATCAAATTTCACGAACAACACAGTCGCCAGTTGTTACAACGCCAGCAACATCAGATATAAATTGGAAATTTAGGAACAATACAACAGACGCACAAGGATTTGGTTTTTTACCTGTTGGAGTATTAAGAACAGACGTAGATAATATTTCTACGGGTAGTAGCGTTGTTATAGGTGAAGATTCCTGGTATGCTGACACCACCGTTACTATATCTGACACAATATCAGATGATGGTGGAGGAAGTGATCATTTTGACTATCAAGTTGATAAAAATTCTCATCTTACAGTTGGCATGAAGATAGTAGGTGTTTCCTCAGGTAGTCTAGCAGGATCGCCTGTTTTAAGTAGAGTATATACTGGAAAAGTCAAGGGCGTAAACTTTGGTCAACCAAGTATAAAACTTAGTGCTGGTCAAGTTTTTGCTAACGGTGTGGTTTTAACAGTTAGGGCTTATGGTATCGCAGCTATTAATAGAGCCTTACAAATGAATTTTAAACTAAACGACATAACGCTAAAGCAAACCCCTTTAACAACAACTGTTAGAGGAGCAGTAGATAACGCGACAGCTGTAACTGTTAGTGGGACTTATGGCATAAGTAAGGGTGCTTTTATAGAAGGATTTGGTATAAACAACAGCGTTAGCAATCCTATAGTGGCAGTAGCAGATAGTGACGCAAGTGAAGGAATATTAACACTAACTGTAAATCAAACGATAGCAGATAAAACAGTTTTAAGCATAATAGGAAGTAGCAACGGTTATACCTTGAAAGGAAACGCATCTATAACTACTTTTCCCCCGGCGAACCAAACAATTTATTTGGATTTAGATAAAATACTAACTTTAGGAACAGCATCATAACATGGTAGATAAAATAAACTTTACACAACAAATAAACGATTCAGTACAAGTAGGTGATATACTATATTTTGCAAACGTTAGTCCCACGGATCCCACTCAAGCAAACGGACCTGTTACAGAAATAGGACCAATAACAGCCGTGGGAAAAAACTTTGTAGAAGTAGCTAGTGGTGCTCCAGCTGGTTTTACAGAAGCGCAAATAGAAACAGGGGTAGCGCCTCCACTATTTATGTTTAGAAAAAACAACGAAGTAAATATATCTACTTTAGTAGGTTATTTTGCTGAAGTTGAATTATCTTCGTCTAACACGGGTCGATCTGAATTATATAATATTGGCTCAGAGATATTTGTTAGTAGTAAATAATGTGTAAAAAGTGTAATTATAGATAAAATAAATAAAATATGAAATATTCAGCGTTTAAAGAAAAAAGAAGATTAGAACAAAATTCAGAAGCGTCTCCAGCTAAATTCCTTAGTCTGCTATTTGGTGGATCTAAAAGAAGAAGAGAACAAAGAGCGGCTAACGAAGATCACGAGTACTGGATGACAGAGTGGGATAATCAAAAAATGAATAATCCATACGCTGGGGTAAAAAATCCATACGCGGACATGGAGAACGTTTACGAAGATGCTCAGGTAAATCTTCAAGCAGCAGATTACGCAAGAGAACAATCACAACAAAACATGGCTAATATAATGAACAACATGTCTGCCGCAGCAGGGTCTTCGGGTGTAGCTGGGTTAGCGCAAGTATTAGCTAACCAGGGTGTTCAGCAAGCTAGACAACAATCTGTTGATATAGGAAAACAAGAGCAGGGTCTAGAATTAAGAGCTTTAGGTGAAGCTGGTAGATTAGATCAACTTGAAAGAACTGGAGAACAAAAAAGAGATATGTTAGAAAGAAAAGGAACAGTAATGGTTGAAGAATTTGATAGACAAAAAGTTAAAGATCAATTAACCTTTGCTAGAGAAAGAAAAGGATACGCAGACGCTGCTGTAGACCAAGCCCGAGCATCTAGAGATGCTTTTTTAAGTAGCGCTGTTAGTGCTGCAATACCAATGATGTCGGATATTAGACTAAAAGAAAATATAACGCACACTGGTACCTCAGAGTCTGGTATACCTATTTATACGTTTAACTACAAAGATAGTGACAAATTATGGTCTGGAACAACGGCACAAGACTTATTAAATTTAGGTAGAGAAGACGCTGTTGAAATTATGCATAACGGATATTATGGCGTTGATTACGGTAAGATTGATGTCGATATGGTATCTAAAAATTAAATAATATGGCAAGAAACAAAGATGAATTAATAACTTATTATGAAAATATACCCTATGGGAATAAGTCACGAGCTTGGGAGGTTCATGGTCCCGCTGTAGATCAAGCGGTAAAGGAACAAGTTAAATCTCTATTCACAATGGTTGATGTTGCTACAGAGCAGGGACAATCAGAAATTGCTGATATTTTAAAATCTGGAATTTATTCTATAGCTAAACAAGGCGAGAATTTAAAAAGTATAAAAGAAGAACACTCACAGAACGTTGAAATAGGATCTAACTGGTGTACTACTTACGGATGGGACGATAACTTTTTTACAGAAAAAGGAGGGATTCGTTTTGACGAAAACAACAAAGTAGTTTTATCAGCTATAAATCCACTGACAGGACAAGTTGAAGAAAAATATATACCTGACGTAACTAAAGATTGGGAATCAATAGGTGATTGGATGCAAACATTATCATCAGCTAAACAAGAATTAATAAAAGCTAAAGGTAGCATGGAAAATGGCGCTCCTTTTGATATAGATTTTTTTGTAACTAACCTTCTAAAAAGAAATTGGAAAAGTATACTAACGGATCAAGACCCTACGATAGATCCTAATGGCCCTTCAAATGGATATAGATTACAACAAATCTTACACGAGGAAGCCGATGTAGATGGTAACATACCTGCTGATTACAACTTAGATAAGCATTCTTTTAATCCTGAGTTTGACACTAGATTACACGCCGCAATAGCCGGTGAGTTAAAAAGAGCTTTTGATCCTAACTGGCAATCACCAAAAGAAGAAGAAGAAGCTAAGCAGTTAATGTCTAGAATAAACGCATAAAGCATGGCATTTAATACTATTCCTACATCTTTAGAAGAAGAAAATAAAAAACGTAAGCGGTTAAAGGCAGAGGCTAAAGAATTCTTTAAATATATAAGTACAACTATAGATGATTCGGAAGAAGAAAAAAAAGAAGAACAAGAAATAGGACCCGTAACTTTTGAAGAAGAATTAAAAAAAGCTTTTACCCCTTATGTTGAATCTGGGAAATATAAAGAAAGTGAACTTGAAGTTATTAAAAAAAGTTTATCTAATGATATTTCAGGGGGTAACCAAGTAGAGGGGCAACCAACAAAAGAACCACTTAAAACAAATCTTAACCTAACAGAAAAAACAAACAAAGGAGTAAGTTGGATTAAAAAAAATACACCGAAAAAACCAGGTAACAAATACATTGAGATAATCCCCGATTATTTAAATAGTAATTCTTTGTTTTCGTCTGTGGTACCTGATAATCGTGCAACTAAAGGTAGTTATTACGATCCTTCTTTAAAAGAGATAATAGGGCCTGGGAAATATGAAGAAGCCTTAATAAATAGAAAGCAAATAGAGATAAATAAAGATAATAGTTTAGGTTATTTAAGAATTTACGATGACTCAGTGTATGGTTTGGGCGTAAATAATGAGGGCTTTGAAGTAGGAAGAGAGTACGTTGAGATAGATGGTATTAGACGCACTAGAAACCAAGCGGGTCAATTCGTTTACGAAATATATAACATTGAAGATGCTTTATCTGAGGAAACCAATATAGATATAGAAACAGAGTTAGAAAAAGCTTCAAAAGATCAAATAGAGTTATTCGATGATAAATTGTTTGATTATGAATGGGAAAATATTACAAATCAATATTTAAACAGTGAGAACTTAACGGCCGGAGGAGATGATCAAGTTCAAGCCGAAGTCTCTATTAACATAGCCGACGAAGATAAAGTAGTTACCGAAGTTAACAATGTTGATGACGTCGATGTTGTTCTTAGTAATATGGACGAAGAGACTATGAAGAAATTATTAAAGATAGCTTTCGACGAAGCGTTAGGAACCGAAGAGTTAGATTACGAAAGATTTAGACAGGAGACCCCTTTAAACGATGAATTTAAAAAGAGGTTAGAAGAGGAGGGTATAACTTTTAAGATATATACCAAGGGTAATGAAGCAGATCTCATCGGTATATTTCGTGGTAATGACAAGTTAGGAACATTAAAGGCCTATGGAGATCCTTTGAATCCAGAGTATTACAATATTGAACAACACATGGAAGATCGAGCGTTAGTGCTAGCTCAAGATAAACAAGAGATTTTACAAGCTATATCGCAAGAACTATTTGAAAAATGGAAGCCAAAGTTTGATTTATTCTTTAGAGGTACGGTTGATTCAAATAATGAACCTAATATGGATGGGTTTGACTATACTGTCATCGATTCGTTCCCTAAGATTATTCGAGATCTTGAACCAATGGAGATAACTTACCCTACGGATCCAAGTGACCCAATGTATAGAAAAGATCTCGCAGGACAAACGATGGAATACGTACTTTTGCCAGATATTTATAAGAAAGGTAGACGTGGTAAGCCTCATACGTATATAAGAGACGATAAGTATATACAATATAAGAGTCAAAGTGAAATAAAAAACTACACAGACGACATATTAGATTATTTTGAAGAAATGGGATTACCACGCCCAACAATTCAGTCATTCAAAAAAACAGATGCGCTGAAGCATGGGCTATTTATCAGTGCTCAAGCGTGGGATGAATTGTTTAAAAAGAAGAAAGCTAGTATGTTGATTAATAATAAGGAATACAATGAATTATTAAAAGAACAAGATTTAGATAGAAAGAATGTCGTGGATATGGCGCATGAAGCGTATAGGTTTGAACCTGAATGGAAGCATTTTCCTACTACCATTGTAGATGAGATAAATTCAAGACTATCTAGCACTGGTTTTGAATCCGCTAGCACTTATCATAAAAAAACAATAATAGATAACCTTTGGAAGGGATTAGAAGAATATAACAAAAATCAACAAATCGCGATTCAAAACGATGAATCCTTAAGTTCAGAAGAAAAGGAGAAGCAGTTCAACGCTGTTAAAAGTTTGAGTGATAAACAAAAAAAAGAATTCTTTTTCATGATGTATGAGAAGCATTTAGCTTGGCAACCAAGTTCAACGATAAAAGCAACCGAGCAAGATGTAAAGGATGGGTTAGCAGATGAAGTTGGTGGCCCAGTAAAAGAGTTTAGTGTTTACGCTCTTAAAGATCTAGCTAGAGATATTCTTTCTCCTGAAAAATTTGGAGAAGGCGGAATAGCTGGATTACTCGCGAAAGCTAGGGAAAAAGGCGATACAGTCGTGGAGAAAAAATTAGAGTATCTTTTAAAATACGCTGACTTACTACTGAAGGCAGATGAAAAAACGTTATCCGGTAAGGATGGTCCGTTAGACGCGTTCGTAAAAGGGTTTACGAGTAACGAATGGTATGAGTATTTACCTTTTGCAAGTAGTATAAGCAAGATTAACGAATCTACGTGGCTTAAAGGTGCTTCTGATAGAATAATGAACTCTGACATGCTGCAAAAAAGCGATCCAAGATACGACGAGAGTATTGAAGCTGCTACCGCTGAAGATAGGATGATGATGTCTTTTTACAGAATGCACACTATGATGGAGACAAAACTCGAGGAAGCTGGCGGTACGATGGGTACGATGGGTAAGATAGTAGCAGACATGTTCCCTTACATGGGGGAATTTGCTATGACAGGAGGTTTGTATACACACACACAAAAAGCAGTCAACGAGGGATTAAAATATGCGATGTACCACCAAGCTGTCCAACATGGGAAGTTAAAGTTCCTTCGCCCTGATAACGTGTTTAAATTCGCACAAAGAGCAAATATTCCTGGTGGTGTTCCGATTTTTGGGATCTCTAAGGAAATGGGTATGAAATTATCTGATGACGTTGCAGGTTTTGTTAGTTATATATTTGGTACCGCGGCACACGCGGCGGGTAATCCACAGCAATATATTCTACACACTATAGAGAGAATGACTCCTCAAACTAAATTTGTCCTTTCAAATAAATTTGACGATGTAGTTACCTCGGCGGATTTAGAAGTCGTGAAAACGTACCTTTTAAAAGGGGTTGAAATTCAGGGATTCGATCCAGGAATTGTTGAGTACACGTGGGATAAAGGGAGTTGGGAGGGACAACCAATTAATTTTGAGGTAGGCGAAAAAAAGACTTTGAGAGGATTTCCGTACGATGAGGCAGTACACCCTAAAAACCCTAAAGATGGTTTTTTCTATGCTGACGAAGACACCAAAACTTTGTATCAATACAACGCAAAGAGCGATAGTTTTAAAAAGATCAAAAAGAAATCAGAGTATTATCAAACGTATCTAGACGAACTTGATAGAGTAGAGAAAGAAGCAGAATCCAAAAAAATACCTACAGATTTTGATATATCCGTATACGAGGGAATGACTATTGATGAAATTTTACAATATAACACGGATAATTTTGAAAATAAAGAAAAATTAATAGATGGCCAAACGTACACAGCTAGTCTTACTGGGCAAGAGTACACCTATGATGGAAATGTAGCGTGGGATGGAGAAATCCCTGAGGGGCTTCGTGAAGCTTTTTGGACAGCGTATGGATTAACTTGGGCCGAAATGTCGACAGAAAGATTGGGAGAGTTTTTACCTGGAGCTGTACAATGGATGACACCCGCTCAATTACGAGGATTTGGAGAGTACACAAGAAGAATGACCATTGGTAGAATCGCTGAAAAAATAGGGTTAGGAGATAGATCGGAACTTCTCGGACACATCATAACAAACCAAATGGGTTATCACGGTTGGATCGCTGAGGTAGGTGAAGAAACAGTTAATCAAGCTTTGTCCAGCATGATAATGGGAAAAAATTGGGACGAGGGTTTTCTTGATGAAGATGGAAACTGGGATGAAAAGTTTTTTGTAGAAATGGGAGGAGCAATGTTTATAACGTCTCTAACTTTTTCTGGAGGTAATTATATTCAAATGCGTAGAAGAATAAATAAAAAAAATAAATAATGGCAGGAGGAGGAAAACCATACAGAATAATAACAAAGGATAAAACGTACGAATACAGTACTTACGCAGAGATGCAGCGAGCTATAGTAAACAAACTAATTCCTAATGTTGAAATGGAATTTGACTTCGCGAAAGATAGAAAGAGTGATATAGATAAAATAAAAAGTTTAATTTCAAAAGAATATCGTGAGATTGAATACGCACCTGTAGAAGAAGAAAAGAAAGAATCAGAAGAAAAGAAAGTTGTTAAGTTACCGAAAAAGAAGAAAAAAACTACTGAAGCTGACCTTATTTACGAAACGGCTTATCCAGAAAAGAGAAAAGAGAAAAAAGAAGATAAGATTCAGATTGCTCCAAGACAACAGCCAGGACCAGGACAAGAAGTAATATTACCAACCGAAAAACAACCAGAATATGCGCCACCTGTTGACACATCGGCACCTAGATTTAATCTCTACGGGCAGCAAATAGACGCTCCTTCTGGAGAACAAAGTTATTTTGAAGAAAAAATTGATGATCTTAACATTTCGAGACTACAAAGAGATCTAGAAAAACAAATAGACAAAACAGTAGCGACAGAAATAGAGGTAGTAAACGCTTTAGAGAGTGAAGAGAGAAATAAATTAGAATCGTACGAGAATAGATTAGAAGAGTTAAACGACAAAAAAGATTCTCTTGACAGTAAAGACAAGGTAGAAATTGCTAAAATAGATAGAGAAATTACACAAGTTGACACTAAGAAGAATAAACTATTAGAGCCTGTAAGAAAAAAAATAGAATTAGAAAAAAGAACTGATGCATTTGAACAAAGAAATCAAAGAGTTCGAAATTTAATAGATGCTCTAGACGTAGATTTCACTATTGATGTTTCTGTTACTAGTGCAGAGTTCTTAGATAAAATGAAAAAGCATCTAGCGGCGCAAGCTAATGATTTAGATAGATTAATAAAGGTAGCGAAAGAAGAAGGTAATTCGGAAGAAATGGCGAAACTTACCACACAACTATCTATAGTTCAAAATGAAATGTTGCAACTAAAAGACGTTGTGAACAAGGAGACTGGTAAACTTGAAATGAGTAAGTACGCTAAAGAATCTATGGATAGTCACGGTAGTATATCTTTAGATGGTAAAGTTGCTTTTATCAACACAGAAGTCTCTACAGCTGAGGAAAATAACAATTTCAATGTTGCTGCCCACGAGTTTTTGCACCGTTTATTAAGAAAAACCTTAAAGAAAAATCCAGCTATTCAATTAGCTATTGGTAAAGCTTTACATAAGCACATAATGAAAATTGATCCTAAAGGTGTTCAAAATAGTGAATTTAGAAAACGATTAATAGGGTACAACGATAAACACGCTGAAGTAGAGCAACTTGTTACACAGATGAACCAAGCTAGAAAAAATGGTAACGAACAGTTATGGGAAGAATTAAACCAACAAAGAACAGAGTTAGAAAGCAAATTAGCTCCAAATCAAGCTGAGGAAGTTTTAACTTTATTTTCTGATGCTGTTTATTATGGGGAAATTGCGTTTAATGAGACGTTTTGGACTAAGTTAGGAGATGTATTTAGAAGAATATTTAGATCTTTAGGTGTAAAATCTAAATGGAAAAACGGTAGAGATGTTTATAATTTTATAAGAGATTATAATAGGTCTATAGAAACAGGTAGAGGATTTAGAGCGCTAAGTAAAGAGTTAAGAGAAGGGATAGAAATAAAAGGTGAGTTAGCAGAAGATGTTAAAAAAGAAACAGAAGCAATAGAAAAAGAAGGTAAAGATCCTGAATACCAATCTGATATTTTAATGTTCTCTAAACCAGGCTCTGATTTTAATACTGTGTTAGACAATGAAGTCGAAGCCTCGGCGGGAGTAAAGGGATTTAGTTTGTTATCTGCTGACGAGCAAGCTAAAATATGGAAAAGTATAAGCGAAGAAGAAAAACTAATTATTGGTATGCAGTTAGGTCCACTTTGGAGATCGTGGGTTGGCAGACAAGCGGACGGCAGGTACGAAAACAATCCTGGTTGGGATAAATATCGTGGTGAATTTTTAGATAAAATAACTACTGGTATACAAAAAGAAGATAATGGTTTACCATTCTTATTTAAAACATGGAATCCACTAGAATCTAAACTAACAACATATATAATAAATAATCTACCTCTTAGAATGCCCCACACAACCAGAACTATATCTGGGTTTAGTGAGATTACAACAGACACCTCTGGTGCTAAAGAAGTTAAAGCACCTCAAGATATTATAGTAACCGATAAAGTTAAAGAACAAGTTAAAACTCCTTTGCTATCTGGATTTACTTTTACTAAAGAACAAATAAGAGCATTAAGAAAAGCTGTTGCTTCTATAGTTGGAACTAAATTACCTGCTTTAGATACCGCTATGTCTAAAAACAAATCTATTAGTCCTTTAATAGCTGAAATAAAATCTCAATTATACGCTGAAAATGGGCCTATTCACAACGTTGTTATAGACGTGATGAGTGGTAAGATGGTTGAGTTGACTGAGAAATACTCTGGAAAAAAAGATCCTAAAACAAAAAAGCCATATACTAAGAAACAAATAGAATCTTTAGCTTTTAAAGGTGCTGTAGAGGCGTTTTTTAGAGATCCTAAACACGTAAAAGCTATAATAGAAGCAATGCCTACAACTTGGTTAGCAAAGCATTTACCGATGGCCGTGCAGAAGAAAGTTGTTGGAGTAGGATGGACTACTAATTTCAAAGGAAAAAAGAAAGGTACTAAACGTGGTGATATAGATTTTTGGAAATCTTCTGAAGAAGGACCGTACAAGGGTATGACCGATGGTAAACAAAAGATTAGAAGAAATCCTAACGCTACAAAAGAAATTACTCCAGCTATGTTATTAAGTGCTTTTGTTAAAGGGGATACTATTAGTGATATAAAAAGAAAAGGATTAAACAATATATCTTTAGCAGTGACACAAGAATTAGGGCTAGAAGTATTTAAAGCAGATATGCTTAATAGTGGCTCTTTAAAGGATCTGTTTGTTGGTAGGCAAGAACTGTTTAACAGGGTGTTAGATAGTAATTTTGTTGAAGAATACGTTAGACAAGCAGACAGAGGCGTTACTATGTTTAGTTTAAAGTCGAAGATCACCACTTCCATCATGTCAGCCGCAGATGTTGAATTAAAGAAGCGAATAGATAAACAAGCAAATTACAACGATATAGTCGAGTTAGCGGAGCAACAACCTATTGACGTGACTACTGAGGATGGTAGAATTAAGTACCTAGAGTTCTTTACAGAAGTAGTTGTACCGTTGTTCCCTAAAGAAGTTTTATTAGAAACGTCAGGAACATTTGCCCGTGGAGATAGAATTTACGATAAAGAAACAGGTGAATTTGTTCCAGAACTATTAGAGAATGCTTATAAAGCTAAGTATATATGGCCAAATAAAGAGCAGTTTGAATATTACTTAGATCAATTAGAAAGTCAAGGAATTAGATTTGGTCTTAAGAAAAACCCTAAAACTGGTAATTATATTAACCTCACAAAGAAAGATAAAACCGATATGCTTAACGCTGTTAAGCGTGTTCATTATGGAAAAAATACCAAAAAAGATCAACAGAAAAAAGTAAATGACAACGCTTTAAAAGAAAGTAAAAAAAGAGGGAGTAAATTAATATGGGAGATTATACAAAGAGAAGTACAAGCAGATGCGAATACTATTCCAGGTTTTGCTGTGATGCTCTCTTCTTCTAGTCAGTTTCAAGGACACCTTATGCGTACTGGAGCTGGTGTAAACTTTTATAATTTACTAATAGGTCCAAATAAAGAGGTAAATAGAGAAGAACATACCTCACCTATTACTGCCGTTGGAAAGTATTTATTTATAAACGCTATTGCTGGAAATTTATTTACAGGTAAGGTTACCACGTATGACAATATTATGAAGTCTTATTTCCAAGGTGCCTTACCGTTGTTTATGGATAGTAGATTAAAACAAAAAGGACCTGATGGCAAAATGTTATATAATTATTCTGACATGCCTCCTTTAGAGCATTTAGCTGGTATTTTTAATGGTGATATTTCTATTTGGGCTAGATATTTTCATCCTAACGTAAATAGTAATTTTGATATATCTCCTGAAGACGCCGCGCAAATGTCTGAAAAAGATTTTAAAAAATATATTAAAATAGGAGGAATAGACCCTAATGTTATAATTTTAGCAGGTGGACAAACGTTAGCTAAATCATTCGGTGTTAATGTTGACGTAGAGTTAACTCCTCAAATTATAGCGGCTCAACAAGGTTTGATATATAGAATATCTATCGGAGAAAAAATAAGTAAAAAGAAAATAAATAACATTCTTAAAGCGGCTACTAATATTAAGATTTCTCCTAATTTAGAAAGTAACCTAATAATGAGTAAGGCTATATTAAAATCTAGAACGGCTTATTCAAAACCATCAAAAGGAGCGAGCATATGGGATTTTGATGACACATTAGCGATTACTAAATCTGGGGTTAGATACACTATTCCAAATACTAATGGATTACCTCAACCTAGTAGAAAAGTTATATTTATGGCTGGTAGCGCTGGAAGTGGTAAAAGTAACGTTATTAATAAATTAAACTTAAAAGAACAGGGGTTTAAAGTTGTTAATCAAGATATATCTTTAGAGTGGTTAAAAAAGAATAATGGGTTACCTGAAAATATGAACGATCTTACTAAGGAACAAAGAAGTACTTTAGGTAAGTTAGGTCATCAAGCTAGAGGTATAGCTAAAAGAAAGATGATGAAATACCAAGGTAACGCAGAGGGTATAGTTGTTGACGGTACAGGTGCTTCCTCAAAAGTAATGGAAAAAATGGTTCAAGAGTTTAAAAACAAAGGATACGATGTAGGTATGTTATTTGTTGAGACTTCTTTGGACGTTGCTTTAGAAAGGAATTCAGCTCGAGAAGAAAGATCTTTATTAGACAAGATGGTGATAAGGAACCATGAGTCAGTACAAGGTAATAAAAATACCTTTAAAAAGATGTTTGGCGAGACGTTTATCGAGATTAATACTGATAATTTAAAACAAGAAAGTCCAATGCCTAAAGGTGTTGTCAAGGAAATGGATAACTTCACTAAAGGATATGTTAAAGGTAGATTAACCGCTGAAGAATTTGCAAGCATGGGAGAAGATTTACTAACAGAAGGAGCTGAGTTTGATTTTGTAGAGTTTAATGTTGTTACAGAGGGAGAAACAGGACCATTGTTTGGTAAGGCTTTAGAAAGAGTTAAAAAGTTTGGTACTAAAGATCAATTTATTTTAACTGCTCGACCAGCAGCTTCAGCACCTCACATACAACAGTTTTTACAAACCCAAGGGTTAAACATACCTTTGGAAAATATTATAGGATTAGGTAATTCTACGTCAGAAGCAAAAGCTCTATGGATAGCTGGAAAAGTTGGAGAAGGTTATAACGATATATATTTTGCTGATGATGCACTAGCAAACGTACAGGCAGTTAAAAACATGTTAGATCAATTGGATATAAAATCTGATGTTCAGCAAGCTAAATTACAATTTAGTAAAACTATGAACACTGAGTTTAATTCAATATTAGATGCAAATAGTCTTGTTAATGAACGTGAGGCAAATAGTATTAATAACGTAAAGGGCGTTAATACATTAGGTTCAGAAAACGTATACAGAAGTATTCAATTCTCTAAAAAACATAGGGCAGAATATGAAAACATAATATCTAAACATCGTCCTGATTTAGTTAAAGAAGGAAAGGTATCTCAAACTATAGACGCTATGTTTGTCTTTGTAGATGACTTAAATATTACTGTTGATAAGAAAAGGAAATATGAAAGAATAACCACTAAGTGGTTAGCAACAAGTAATATAAAATTAATT
>TARA_R110002020_G_scaffold172058_1_pt1 | contig 22546 bp, 34 predicted proteins | sample TARA_R110002020 | Tara Oceans TARA_R110002020 (sample SAMEA4396489) | marine metagenome | biome: Westerlies Biome; feature: [MES] marine water layer (ENVO:01000295) within the mesopelagic zone...; material: water (ENVO:00002006), including particulate matter (ENVO:01000060) such...
ACGAGACACACCACTTCTCCTTGCAGAAGTCAAGCGGTTGCGTGAATCACTCTACAAGTGTTGGAAGGATTCTGGACAATCGTTACACTATCTACAAGTTGAATTACTCAACGACCAAGAGTATTGGTATGAGCAAATGATATGTGATGATGACTCAAAGAGATGCGGTGATTATGGTATAGAAGATTGTGAGTGTGATGAAGAATGATTGACACAGACAAATACGAGCGTATGCTCAAAGACGAAACATATAGGCTTGATGGGAGGAACAATATGATGGCACTTACACTACTCGCAGAAGTCAAGCGGTTGCGTGAGCAAATGTATTTTATGAAATGGGTTAAGAAAACACATCCAAGCACTTACAATAAACTAAAGAAAGCACACGAAGGGGCGATGGAATATGATTAGTATTGATGAGGATTTACCCGTAGATGATATTACCCCTGATGGTATATGGATTTTAAAGAGTGGTCAAACCATTGACCTCCGACATGTTCAATTAGAACTTCCTGATGGGAAGGGTAATGAGTGGGTACAAGCAATCACTACTGACCCTAGAGGAAGATACGATGTATGTCCTTTATGTGGTGGAGAATTGGATGAAAATTCAACCATCGTCAGTTTGGAAAAACATCATTATCTCATAGTTAGATGTTGTAAAGAATGGTTATTATATGAGAATGAAGAAATAAATAAAGAGGAATGGATATGAAAGAAGATGAATGGAAACCTGATGCGAACCTGAAAGTGTGGGCGATGGAGCATTTTAACCAAATGGCTATGCATGCTATTTGGAGACCTGATGGAACAGGACTACGTTATCGTAAGACAGCGGACAATGCACTGACACTAGAACATAGAGTCGACCACCCTGATACATTAATACATCACACAAAGATTGTGAAGTTATATGAATCAGTGAACATAGAAATAGAGGATGATAACCCTATGGTTACACCTGCTGCATTGTCAGCAGAAGAAGCGTACCGCATGGAAATCCAAGAGAGGCAAGCGATTGCTTCAGCGTGGAGTTGTAGTTGTGGTGTTAAGTTATCAGAACTTGATTTAGAAAGTGCAGTGCCTACTTATCTAGGGGATAAAGAAATCTTACTAGATGAAGGTGATACACAAACCATAGAAGAATGGGCCTTTAGAGTTGTCTGTGATTGTAAAGAAATCATTAACATGAACCCTGATGATTATAATTTATTAGCAGGGGATAGTTTGTTTATGAGATATAAAACATCAGACAACCAATGGGTACATGCTATGACGAGACAAGAGATGCTTATGTATGCTGATAGCGGACAGAAAGGCATCTTAGTTGGTAGCCGTTGTCCCTTGACACAAGAGCGAATACCTCCGTGGGTATGGGGAACTTACTGTAAAGTGAATATGATTTCTGACGGAGAGGAAGAATAATGGGCGAGACAGGGGTATGGCGAACATCAAGTATGGAAGGTAAATGGAAAGACGGAAAGGGTGACATAGCATTACGTATAGTTGAATACTATGATAATGTATGGTTAGACCTTCGTATAATGAATGTGAAGGAGGGTCAGAATCAACACACTAGACATGGTGTGCGACTGACTATTGAACAAGCGAAGGAAATGTTACCTAGATTACAGGAGGCAATAGATAAGGCACAAGATATGTCTGAACGTGAAGAGCGGTCTAATTGAAACTTAGTATTTAAAGAAATAGTTTTATCAGTTTTTGATGACTGGGAAAATAAGATTAGATTATACTATGCAAATTTGTGTAGTATATAAAGCAGAATTAAAATAACGGAGGAATAAAAAATGAAGAAGAAAATAGAAATTGGAATAGATAGATGGATAGAAATAGAACACATAGATGGTGATAGGTGGCAAGTGATTCATAGTCACAGGAGTCATGTACAAGCAGAACAAGGCGACCTAGTGAGAGATACTAATGCGGGTTGGATTGTATTTAGGGATATCAATGCAAGCATACCTAAATACAGAATACCCTCAAGCATGAAGGTAACTAATCTTGATTGGGGTGAGGAAGAATAATGCCTAGAATGAATAAACATGCTAGATTAAAAAGATGGATTGTAGAGGCTTTAGGTGATAAAATTCTTACAACAAGTCAGATACAAAGTAAGATATGTAATAGAACATATGAGACTTGTGGGAGATTGAGTAGAGTAAAACACACACCTAGTACTCAAAGGTTAAGTCAGGTATTGAATGTGAACAAAGAATTTGTTAGGGTGAATAAATATGATTACCCTGCTGAATGGAGGATAAAAAATGAAGCAAGCGAGTGAAATGGAATGGACAGACGGCACAGCCAAGGCTTTGAAGAAGTTGGCTAGTGCTATAGAAAAACAAGAGAAAGATAGACACACACCTAATGAGGATTACTATAGTAATCCTGAATTGATGGTGATGGATATGCTCACGGGTAGTACAGTGATGTTACAGACTGAACCACACACAGGAGGTAAGACTCATGGTAATGGTTACAGAAGATGTGCATCAGTGACACAAAGAATACCCGCTAAGATGCAAACCAAAAAGATGATGGGAAGGTTACTCAAGATGAGTATACGTAACTTTGTATCAGTGGATGCATCTAATGATGAGTATAGTGTTGTGGTTGCTAAAGCAATCAAAGACATAGCGGCCATGTTAGTAGATGAGAGCGAGTGGACTGTTGAAGAAGATAAGTATGCTGGTGCATTACAAGCGGCAATATCTGATTTAATGGAACTGACTACATCAGTGAGGGCTGGTGACTCATTACTAAAAGTTGAGGCTATACCTATGAGTACAGCACACATGGATGTGAGTAAGATAGTAAACAAAATAAAATTAGAGGAGGAAATAAAATGAATGAAGAACAACGTGAATGGTTTTCGAATTGGCGTATGGTGATACGTGATTATACATTTGATTCAGATAAAGAATATGTTAGTGATGGTGAACTAATTGATTTGTTACTATGGAAATTAGATGAGTGGGGTATTGACCCACCACCTTACTTAGATTTTGATATACCCGAGGATGTGACCGAGAAGACTAGACGGTGGGTAAGGAATAACTTATGGGAGATGGAAGAACAAAACGGAATGAATGGACATAAGAATAAACGACAAGCAGGAATATGGGAATGCCGATGTAATTGGTGGAACTCCTTTTTTACTGCAAGATTAAATGATGATACATCTACTAGAATTAGTCTTGATTGTAAGAAATGCGGTAAAAGGAAATCAGTATGGTATCGCTCTCTAAAGTGGAATAATTCTCACTGGTTAGTGAATCATAAATTCTACGATTTTAGAAGTGAAGCAGAAGACGAAGCACATCGAAGAAATCATCATGATAAATTCTCTACGGAGGAGAAAGAATGAACATATTCGTATTAGATGAAAACCCAATTACAGCAGCACAAATGCACTGCGACAAGCACATCCCCAAGATGTGTGTAGAAGCAGCACAGATGATGGCTAGTGCTTTGCGTAGGCATGGTGCTACTGATGAACAGATGCCACTGACCAAGAAAGGCACACCCTACAAGGGTGGCTACGCTCATCATCCTTGCACAGTATGGGTAGGTAAATCATGGGCCAACTTTGAATGGCTTGCTAATCATGCTCTTGCTTTGTGTATAGAATACACTGCTCGGTTTGGTAAAATACATGCTTGCGAGCAACCTATCCTTCAGATGAATACCCTACATATGAAGCAATTCAAGCAAGACAGACTCACACCATTCGCATTGGCTATGCCCGATGAGTTCAGACCAATAGGACTCAGCGATGGTGTGCTATACATGGAAGCGTGTGGGGTAAAAGCAGTCCAATCATACCGAGCCTACTACCATTCCAAGACATTCGCCAAGTGGGAGAAGGGAACACCTGCTCCTCATTGGTGGAAAGGCGTGGAGGTGATGGCGTGAACATGAGTAATAGAGGTACAAATAATACCCCAAGAGGAGGAGGTGTTAGATATAATTGTTACGAATGTAATGAAACTTTCACAACCTCATCAACTAAGATGACGATGAAAAGACCCACTTGTCCTAGATGTCGGGCAATAAAAATACGCTCTACTAATTCTGAAAATAAATTAGAGAGTTTAGAAGATAGAGTTCACTCACTTGAAAAATTAACAAGTGTGAATTATGAAGCCGTCATGTATGAAGTAAAAGATAAACTTCAAGAGATATGTAAAGATGTGATAAATGAATACACGAAAGCATTCGATGAAAAGTTAATGAAAATACATGGGAGTGTAGCCACTATCAATACTAGAATATTGAAATTGAAAGAGGAGAAGAAAGATGAGTGATAAAGCAGACGCTTTAGCACGTTCAGTATCAGCACATAAGAACAATGACAGGAGTATGGAGTTAGCGAAGGCATTGGGTTTGAGTGTAATGGATTATGCTTCGATAAGAATACTACATGAAAAGGTATCTTCTAATCCCTCATGGGTAAATCAAAGAAGTCCTCATGGTTTAATGATTGATTGTATATACTTGGTTGCTAAACGTAAAGGTTTCAAGGTCACGGCACATAAGATTCGTAAACTCACTATGAGTTTGTTTGGTGTTAGTACACAGCCTAGACCTAGTGTATGGAAAAGGAACTTTGGAAAAGAGATTGAGGAATGTCTATGATGTTCAGTACGATTGCAGATATACATGAGCGTCTAAGACTAGGTGTTGATAGAGCAGAACAACTCTCACGTCTAAAGAATAAAGATGATGCATTGTTATGCTACGAGTTGTTCTATCCAAGTGAAGCACAGATTACACACAGTTCAGTTATATCAAGACTGGCAGAACAATCAGGAATTTATTATGATGTAGTAAAAGATTTACTTCCTGAATCAGTTCCACTATGGATGACACTTGCATCGGAAAGTAGTGCATCAGGTTCAAGAGGTTACAGTGCAAAAGACGTTTTAGACTACCCTTATAAAGCAGCATCGTTATTAGAAACAGCGCATCGTTTCAATGAGATTGAGGCTAGATTGGTTTGGAGATTTGTTACTAAATCTAAACCTGTCATTAGTAAGAGAACGTTCTTCGGAACTATAGCACGACTCAAGAAGTTACCACCATATATAGTAAAGAGTAACATGACTAGAGATACTCTAATCAAAATGTATGATGACCCCGAGGGCGTTAAAGCGTTAGAGCATTGGTATCAATTCCCCAATATGTTTCCCGCACCTATGAGATGGAAGGCTTGGAATAATCTACACCCACCTGAAGAACATACAGTGGCTATACCTGTGCCTTGTAATCCATTGGTGTATTCATGTCAAGGGAATCTAAGGAATCGTAATGGTGATAGAATCAAAAGAGTAACTAATGACAATGCCTACGTAGAAATGGCTGGTGACATTGTAATAGATTATGTAAACTATGATAGTCCTCACTTATCTTTCATTGAGAGGACTAAAGAGCAAGGTATAATCAAGTTTGATTTAACACAACATGGTGCTTGGGATGGTGCTTTAAGTTGCTTGAAAGATGAAGACGTGGAATGTTTGAGATTTGTTAATCCTAATCAGACATTTACACCTGATGGTATAGGAGGTTACGTAATGTATCCACATCGTAATAGAGTATTCCTACGCTTACATAATAAATTAAAGGATAACAAATGGGAATTGGCGGCACTAGATGGTATAGATGATTTCTTACCTGTGTGTTCAATAACCAAAGAGGATTTGAATATAGAGATTGATGATGACTCCTGTGTGGTAGTTGAAATCATCGCTATAAGAGTAAATAAAGATGGGAATATAATAGAAAATGAATTTATAGATATAAGAAATGGTTTGGGTATCAGTGATGTTATCCAAATAACAGAATTAATAGAGAGAGGAATGGAAAATGAAGAAAATAATAAGACAGAATGAAGACGACAATGGATTCTTTATCGGCTTGGGCTATATATTAGCATCAATGCGGTTTAAAGTATACATAGTGAAGAAAGCAGACAACACAGCAGGGTTTCAAGTAAGACGTAAAGTCTACTGGTCACAAAAGATACCAAGATTGGCTATGCTACCGAAGATTGAATATGTATTATCGATAGCGGCTATGGTATATGAGGATGAATATACAACAAGTGACCACTTGAATAGAATAGTACAGTTAGTTAAGAAACTTGACAATGAATATAACATCAGAGATTGTTTCTTAGACCAAGTAGGATTTCATATGCTTTGCTGGACAATTGATAACCCTCATCCACAAAACTATGAGGAGTTTATTGAATGGGCAGAAGCCTTTGATGATGAGGAAAAAATGATGGAGGAATTAGATGAAATCTAAGTTAGTATTTAAAGAAATAGTTTTTCCAATTTTAAAAAAGAGGGAGATAGAATGAATGCCGAAGTTGTTTGTATGGAAGATATTGCTGGACAATCAGCATTCAAGAAAGATGCTATTGGTTGGAGAGAAGAAGGTAAATATCCTAATGCTATTTTACTACACGGGCCATCGGGAACTGGTAAGACTACAAGTGCCCATGTGATAGCAAGAGAACTACTTGGTGACTTCTATGACCCTATTAATTACATAATCACAAATGCTAGTGACGATAGAGGTATTGATTTCGTGCGTAAAGACTTGAAACAGTGGAGTAAAGTTAGAGCCATAGGTGCTGACCGTAGAGTAATCATAATGGATGAGGCTGATGGTCTTACTCCTGCGGCTCAAGATGCGGCTAGACAAATTATAGAAACCAATGCAGACACTACATTGTTTATCCTCACTGCTAATGATGTGAGTAAGATACGCCCTGCTATCAAGAGTAGGTGTGTATGTTATGAGTTCACTAAGATTTCAAATGAAGATGGGGCTGAACGATTAATGCAAATCTATCATCCACTAAATGAAATGGGTGTAGAAACAGACCCTTGGAAAGATGCTTACATGAAACTAATGCAACATGTAGGTGGAGACCTACGTAGTGCAATAGCCATCGCTGAATTACATGATGAACCCGAAGAATTACTTTCTAAACTAAGTGACGAAGGTAATGGTAGTAAGACCGCTCTTGCGGCTATCAGTGGTGAGTATGGAGACATGCGTAAACAATTTTATTCAATGCTTGATAAAGGTATGAGTCTTACCTTTGTCATGAAAACATTTCACGAGAACCTAACCGAGTTCTTTGAGATGGATGAAGATACAACATGGACAATCATGAGTGTACTAGGTGAAATGATACCTAACATGTATGAATGGCCTATCGGTTCATATTCCTTTATAGATTGCTTTATAGCAAGACTAAAAAAGGAGGTTGAAAAAAATGAGTGAAGAAAAAGAAAATGGAAATGAATGGAAAGAACTACCAAGCGGCGTTCTTGAACGACTAGAAAAATATGCTGAACGTATGAAAAGAGATATGAATACTGTTTACGCTGAATATCTAAAGTACATAGAACAGTTTGGTTGTTATAATTGGAAAGAAGAAGACGAAGACCTGTTGGAAGATTGGACAGAGCAAATGGTTGTTGAGTTTAGAACATCTAGTGGTTCAGGTATGTCAGGTATGATACCCTTCGTAGGGTGTTTCGTAGGTGTTGCTGAAAAAACCCAAGACAGACGTAGTAACTTAGTAAAAAGAGCAAAAAGAGATTTTACTATAGATGCAAGTGCTGCTGTTGATAGCGGTTTTGTAGGACACTATGAAAAATCAGGAGGTAAATGGCTTCTTACAACTAAGAACGGAAAAGAAGATACTGGATTATCTGTAGAAGATGTGCCTGAACATACATTTTTATCAGATGGTGAAAGAATATGTTTACTTGCACAAAGTGGTAAACCTAAAGCAATGTCTATGATAGGGCGTTATTATTATTTCTTGGGTGCATCTGAAGAAGATTTCACAAGAGATAACGCTATTCAGATATGGAGATTAGACATGCAAGGTGATGATAGAGACGCTGAAGTAATTATCGGTGAACCATGCACAATTATGGTAAGACCACCAAATGAAAAAGCAGCAGAAGGTTGGAAAGATGTTCTAAGTGTATCTATGGGAACTCGTGATAACATAGTCTACAACGATGGGTTTGTGAAAGCAGAAATGACACATCTATTAAATCCATATAAGTTATGGTTAGACAAAGAATTACACGGTCATTATACACCACTAGAAGAATTAGTAGATGCTTTTGAATCAGGTAGTAGAAGTTTTACTATCAATGGTGAACAAGGTAAAACAGGACCAATAGTATTTACTAAAGGAACAGTGAACCGTATGAACACAGAAGGTAGAGATAGTGAATGGGATGAATCAGGAAGAAGTTATTCATTGAGTTTAACATCAACAGGATTACACAGTACTCACGGACAAGGAAATAACAGTGAAGTCATGTGTTGGATTAGTGGTGCTTGTAATGATTTAACAAATCCTTTTGTCGCTAGACAAGGTGAAGAAATCATACCTTATGCTGAACGTTCCACTGTGTTAGTATGTGGTCGTATAAGTGTGAAAAGAAAAGACGGTAAGGATATTCCTAGTTTGAAAGTCTTAGGTGTTTATGCTCACCCAAGAAGAATCAGGAAAAGAGAAGACGGTGGAGACACAAGCAAGTCTCAATTTGAATGAGGTGATGTGAATGGAAGATAAAAAACAAATATGGTTAGAAATAAAAATAGAAGACAATTGTTTATGGAAACCAAAAGGTAAGGTGTATAAGAACAAACCTACACTAGAAGAAATGCAAGAAAGTGTAGGTGGATTAATACAATATATGCCTGAAATATATCTAATGGAAGATGTAACAGATATGATTGTAAATGAAGAAGGGCTTTTACTTGGTTTAAAAGACAACCATTTAGCGAATATGCAATTACAGTTTGGTGCGCCAAGAGTAGTTGGGGATGTGCTTGTGAAGGTCGATGAAGGTTTTATCACTAAGGAATTTTGGACAGAAGGAGAGGAAGAATAATGGCTGGATTCGGTAAAACAAAAGAAATCATTGATGATTTAGAAAATGAAAGTACACCTATAGAAGTGGGTAAAGATACCCATAGTCACCATGTTGAAAAATCAGGAGACCCTTTTTCTGACTTAATGAATGAATATCATGTACTTGATAATACACCATTAACACATTTGTTTGTGGGTATAGCAGGACATGAGAACACAGGTAAGACTGCTATTGTTACTGACGCTTTTGTGAATGATAAGAAAGCAGAAGAACTCAATGAAGAACTTTGGATTATAGATTTTGAAGGTGGTGGTGCTGCTAATAAATCAGCATTCCATAAAAATAATCCAAGAATTAAGGTTTGGGAACCTGCTGTAACACTGAAAGGTGAACCATCAGCGATTGATTATCCTGCTACACATAAGCGTGTAATGAGGTTATTACAATTCGCAGTTGACCTTGCTCAAAAGCAACGTACACCTGATTATAAGGGGCCTAGAATATGGGGTCTACATGTAACAGGTGTGGATATATGGGATAATGTATGTGTTAATTGTATGCGTATAGTAGACCTTAATATTGCTAAAGATGGTATAGAAGCAGCCGATTGGAATAAAAAAGTAGGACATCAATGGGATTGGGCTATTAGAAAAACTAGATTCCATAATCTTACAGGGTTATGTAGATTACTCATCAAAGCGGGTGTCAGGGTATTTTGGGAAACTCACTTAAGACTCACGAATTATTCTTGGGGTAGTAGTGAAGAAGCAAATGCTAAATGGAGACCCGATTGGGAAAAAGCATCTAACAACTTTATGTATCAAATATTGATATGTAATCGTAAAGATATATATGATGATGAAACAGGAGAAGTGGTACGTTCAGAATACAACGTGACGTTTGAGAAAAGTAAAACTAATGCTCGATTACAAGGGCAAAAGAGGACAATTCTCGTAACTGAAACAGGTAAAGACCCTCAATGGTTTGGATTACCCGAGTTGTATGATGGAACATTATGATACTCCAACCTCACGGAGAAAAGGTTGACTAAGTAATAGCGGGAAAAATTTCTCGTTTTCCACAACGGTATAGTGTTCGTTTGACATGAACCCGCTTCCTTTTCTCTTAAGGACAGGTGATAATATGGCTGAAATTAATATAAATAAAAAACAACTCCTCAAGTTCATTACCTCTTTCGGTAAAGACATAGAGGATATGACGATAGAATTGAACAGTAACAACAGTATTACGGTAGAGATTGCATTTATATCTCATTATATACGTAAGGTTTTATCGATAGATGGTAATGTGGTTAAGGCAGGTGCTATTGAAATTAGTGATTTACCTAAAGTAATACAATTCATTAAAGCGACTAAAACAGAAACCATAGGGTTGAAGCAAACAGCGTCAGGTAAAACGTTGTATGTAACAGCAGGTTCATCTAAATTACAATTACCATCTAGTAATACTATTGTGAGTCACTCGAAGGTATCTATGCTTAGAACACTTATAGATAAGGCGGAAGAATCTAAATGGACTATGTTTCATAAATCAAAACTATCTGTTACAGGTACTATTAATCTTGAAGACTTAGATATAGTAAGTAAAATGCGTACAGTGTTAGATTCAAACCCCGTGTTTAAAATCATAGCACACGCAGGTGAGAATGAATTTAGTATAACCACAGGTAAGAAGCACGGTGTTAAACTATTTACTACGACTGAATTAAAAGATGCAGACGGACCAAATGTATCCATTGAATCTACTTTCGGTGGTTGGTTAATGGAAACAATAGGAGTCTTGGATGATGAGGACGCAACTATACATTTCGGTGATTCTACAGTACTGGTTATAAAGCAGCATCAAAATATGTTAATCGTAATAGACCAAAGAGCGTGATTAGAATGATAATAGATTGGTTTTATGATGATGCTGATTTTACTACTCCTAAGTTGTACGAGAGAACTCGTGACAAGGATGGGGTGTTACATGAGCGTATCATATCAGAACATGATGATGGGTACATGAGACCCTTCTGTTGGATTCCTGAAAACACATCATCATGGAAGATACAAAGATTGAGTAATCGTTTCCCTAGTGCTAAAATACGTTGGGACGAGACATCTATGGGATTGGATAAAGAGAAGTTAGTAAAACTAGAAGTTAGTAATCCCACAGACTTATGGGATATTAAAGATGAAATCAAGACTTACGAAGCAGATTTGATATATGTAGACCAATATTTACTTTCTCAATATCCTGACAAAGTTCCTGATTTCCATCCCCGTATATGGTATTTCGATTTAGAATGGGATGTAGAAGATGGATTCACTACGGTAATGGCTGTATCAGACACACATGCGGAACACAATGTAGTGTTCGCTTGGAAAGAGGATAAAGACCTAATGAGTTCAAGATGGGTAGACAGGGAAGGCGGTTACATGTTACATGAGTTTTGTAGTGAAGGTGCTATGCATGAGGCTTTTCTTCAACATTTAGATGTGTGTAATCCTGACATGCTAGTAGCCCATGCTATCATGTGGGCTGACTTACCACATTTAATGCAACGCCTTTCTAACCCTAATAGATTATCTCCAATCAACCAAGTGATAAAACCATTCAAAAATAAAAAGGGGTACAGAGACACCGCTCAACCAATTAAGGGTAGACTGTGTTGGGATTCATCGGCACAACATAAACACGGTAGTGGTTTCGAGACTATATGGCAAATGTCGGGGCGTGGTCAATTACCTAATCGTAAATTAAATACCATAGCAGAACAGTTAAAACTCGGTAGTAAATTAACAGAAGAAATAGAAGGTATGAATGTTTACAATGGTTGGAGAGAATACTATGAATCGTTTATAGATTATTGTTTACGTGATACAACCTTACTAAGAGACATAGATGAAAAGTTAAACGCAACATCTTTCTTTATCGCTATGCAACAACTCTGTGGTGTATCGTTTGGTAGCACACACAAGGTTACTAGATACTTTCGTGGACTAGTAGGTAGGAGAACAGAACTAAAAGCACGTAGTTCAAAGAATGTACAAAGAGAGCCTCTAACCGCCGCTCATATCCCCAACCCTATAGGAGGTAGACATGAAGGTGTAGCGGTATTAGATTATGCCTCTCTATATCCTAACATCATAATCAGCGACAACCTATGTCATACTACAAAAAGAGATAGTGGTGGAGAAGGGATTAAAACTCTAGGTGATGGTAGTCATTGGTGTCAAAAAGAAAAAGGACTCTTACCTAAGATTGTGGAAGAAATGCTTGAACTTCGTAAAGTGTATAAACAAAAAATGAAAGAGGCTGATAACGCAGATGAAAGACTTAGTTACGATATGTTACAATCAGCAACAAAGGTAGCGGTAAACGCTATTTATGGAATGACGGGAATGAAATTCCTCACGGGTATGTGGGTGGATTTAGATATAGCCGCCGCTATTACTTATCGTGGTAGAGAGGCTATTCATCATTTGTTATCAGAAAGTGAATCACAGGGTTATCAATCTCTATACGGACATACTGATTCAGCGTTCATCAAAGTACCCTTTAATAAAGCAACATCGTTAGCAGAACATCTAACTCAAACTGCTCGTGATAAATTAAAACTATCAGCGATGGACGTTGAGTTAGAAGCATACTTCGATTATTGGACTACTGCACCTATTAAGAATAGATATTTTGGTATTAAAGTGTGGCCTGAATCTGAAGTAGGTCAATTGAAAGTAGCAGGATATGAAATGAAAGCCTCTACCTCGGCTAAGATTACTAAGGAATTACAAAACACTGCTATGCAATTAGTAGGTACGGGTAAAGATGAAAATGAAGTTACTACTGAACTACGTAAAATATCTACTACGGTTAGAGATGGTCTAGCGGACATTAATGATGTAGTATGTTCTACCCGTATATCTATGCCTTTCAAAGATTATGTGTCACCTACCGCAGGTGTAAAAGCGGCTCTATATTATAATCAACAAATGGCTAAACACGAGAGCGATAAATGGAAGCAAGGCGATAGTGTGTCTTGGGTCTACGTAAAAGGAGTTAAAACCGATAAAGTGGACTATGTGAAGATAAGAGATAAAGAAGAAAAAATTAGATTTGTGGCCTTTAGGGAAAAAGAAGAACTAGAGGATTTCATTATTGATTGGGGTAAGATTACAGACACCCTAGTTAAGAAAAAATTAATGCGTATTTATGAGAGCGTAGGTTGGGATGTAAATCCTGCCGCAGGTGCTATAGTACCTAAATCATATTTCGAGGAGGAAATAAAATGACGAAGAAAGAAAAGAAAACTAGACAAACAACATTAGACGAATTTGGTTTTGAATTTACAGAGCCAAAGGGTAAGAACAAACAAAAAACATTGAAAGACTATGGATTAGTGATAGAAGGAGAGGAAGAATAATGGGTAAAAATAGACATGCTTATACTAATGCAAATGGTAACTTAGTATATTATTCTAATAAAGAAGGAATGATAAGAGGTAAAAGTGGAAAAGGCTTGAAACTACCAAAAGGCGAAGTTATACCATTTACTGAAATAGAACAAAGACAAATAGAGGAGAGGAGAAATAATGAAAATAGAAAGAAAGTGGGCGATGCCTAATAAATGGACTTTTACAATCAAACCTATTCGTGAGTTACTAGAAGATGAAATCACTGATGGTGAATGGTGTGATGCCTTTGCAGGTGAGAATAGTCCTGCTCATATCACAAATGATTTGAATGAAAAGATGAATGCTGATTATCATATGGACGCTTTAAAATTTTTAAGAATGTTACAAAGCGATGCATACGATGGTGTAATACACGACCCGCCTTATTCTATCACACAGGCTAAACAGTGCTATGAAGGATATGGAATGGAACAACTTAAGATTAAACCTACCATGATGAACTATTGGTCTGAATGTAAAAATGAGATGGCTAGGGTTCTAAAACCGGGCGGTAAAGCGATATGCTTCGGCTGGAATAGTATGGGTCTAGGTAAGAATAGAGGTTTTGAAATGACACGTATACTACTAGTGCCTCATGGTGGCTCTAAGAATGATACTATATGCACAGTCGAGGTGAAACTATGAGTAGAATAGAAGACGAAGTATGTGAGAAAATCAAAGCACGCTCTGACGTAGGTAAGCAGAAGTATGGAGTTACTATGGAAGATGAAAAACTTTCACGTCTAGCGTGGCTCATACACGCACAAGAAGAAGCGATGGACTTAGCGGTATACTTACAGAAATTAATTGAAATGGAGGAAGGTGGATGAGATTTAATCCTAACGATGAAGAAAAAGAAAGTGTATATCCCAATGAGGAGATGAAGGAGTCTTATGAAAAGAGTTGTTATAACTGGCAACCCAGTATGAAGGATAAGATTTTACGTGTTACTAAATCATCTTTAGGAACTTTTGAATTTTGTCCATTACAATATTACTATCAAAATGTATTAGGTATACGTGGTGAACAAAGAGATTACCACATAAGAGGGAGTAATATACATGATGCAATTGAATGGTATTGGAAAGAAAGTCGTGATTATATGAGCGGTGCTTTAGAACTCATAAAAAAGGGAGATAAACAATCAGCGAGAATGATGCTAAGAAAAGCAATACCTGAACCGCCCGAACCTTATGTGTACGGGGAGAAAGCACAGATATTGAAATACACAGATTGGATGTTTGAAAGGTTGTTGAATATAGAAGATGATGATGTAGAAGATTGGTTTCCTATAGGTAACGAAACAGAAATTCATGCTACAAGAACCGTCACAGCAAGCGATGGTACAGTTGTACCCATACACATGAAGGGTTTCATAGATAGAATGTTCAGAGATGATGATGGTAAAGGAGTTGTATTGATGGAATTAAAATCAGGTAAGTACACGAAGTATAAACCAAAGGCTATGAGAACTGAAATGCAATTTTATAGGATGATGTTAGAACATAGTTCTTACTTAGATTACACACCAGTGGTCGCTTGGGGATGGGCTTATCCGGGAGGAGGTATTAATGGTGGAGACGGACCTAAGTTCTTTTATGAAACTGTTCGTGGTAGAGGACCGACATTAGCGCCCAAAAGGGTTGAAAAGAATTTAGTAAAATTAGTAGACGCACATTTGAAAAATGAATGGGATACTAAACATAATAAATCTTGTAGTGATTTTTGTAATCATGAAAAAATTTGTTTACCTTATTGTGATTTTGTGGATGTTTGTCCCGCTTGGACAGGAGAGTGTTACGCCCCTGATTACACAATATCTAAGGAGGTGAAAAAATGAATCGCTCTTGTTTGAACACAGTTAGAGTTTTATTCGCTGCCTCTCTTAATTTATTACAACCTAGTTTAAGAATAGATGTTCTTACAGGTTTAATCAATAAAAATTTTATTATAACCCCCTTCCGTGAAAGAACACATACAGAATTTGATAATTTAGAAGGAGAGCGTTCAGCAGGACTACCTTATATCCAAGTAGTAGTGCATCCTAAAATGTTGAAAAAAGAAAATGTTGGAAGGACTTTAAAAGAAGTTGTTAAAAAATTAAATGATTATGTGGAGTGGGAATAATGCCCTTCATCCAATTAGATTTTCCTCGTGAAGTTTTAGAAATAGGTTCTAACGGTCAACAAGGAGGGAGATATTGTGTCAAAAATTGGAATGAGTTAGAAAGATATTGGAAAGGTAAAAACGGTTGTGGTAATGTTTACTTCACAGCATATGGATACAGAGCAACCAAACCTCCTAGAAATCATCGTGTAGATTATGACACACCTATCATTAGACATTTTGTTATGGACTTTGATTGTAAAGATTTTAAAAGAAAAGGTATTGATGTTGATTTTGATTTCATGCATGAACAAGTTAAAAGATTACATAAGTATTTTTTAGATAATGACATTAGACACTTTACGTGGTTTAGTGGAGGAGGCTTTCATTTTTGGATGCCCTTGAGTAAAACACATACTCCTAGTGATGGTTTCACTATAGCACGAATCAAAGAAGGAGGGAGAAAATACCTCTCTCAATTACATAAAGAATTAGACTTATCCTGTAATGACCCCACAGTTGCTTTTGATACATCAGGTATGATACGTATACCTAATTCATATAATAGCAAACGTGGTTGTTGGAGTATACCTTTAACATCAAATGAAATATTGAACTTAACACATGACGGTTTCATGGAATTAGCACAGGAATCAAGAACAGGATATATCGAACACAAGGGTAATAATATTAGCATTAAAGTGCCTGATAGGAAAAACCCGTTTAACCGTAAGATAGCGAAGGTGGAATCTTTACCTGACATAACGTTAGATGACATCATAGTCTTACCATGTTTAGCACAAGCAGCGTTAGGTGAAGGTAATCCCACTCATAAAGCAAGATTTCATTTAGCCTCTTATCTAGCCGCTAGATTTAGATGGTTCTTCCCACCCGAGGCGGTATCTACAGATGACAAAGAAAAACATGTAGAGCGTATAATAGATATTATAGAGCAACAAGGTTGGGTAGATTACAATGAACACATTACTAGAACACAAGTAGAGAACGTAGTTTTCGGTGGTTCTAAAAATAATGGATACACAGCGGCTACTTGCGCCACGTTGGAATATGATGGTCTTTGTATAGGAAGATGTCAATATTTCGATAATAGCATGAAGGTCGATTAAGATGAAGATAAGAAAAAATTTAAGATTGAGAAAAAGAATAGCGAAAGTTTTAATTGAAAATAATTTAAATATACTAACTACTAGGGAGATTAAAGATAAACTAAGTGACCAAATCACTGTAACAGGTAAAAGATATACCGTTCAACCTAGTATAACACAACTTAGTAATGTTTTAAGATTCTATAAAGAATTTGAAATGTTGACTGGGGGTAGAGATGGTAATAGACATGAAATCGCTACATGGAAATTAACAGAAGAAGGTAGGAGTTTAGTATGAGAAAGCCCGACCTTATTATAGATAGTAACGAGAGAGGTTCTCTATATGAATCTGTTAAGAAGAAGGCATTGAAGGCAGGTTTGAATATAAATCATCAACCGTTGGTAGTGGGTGATTATCTTTTAGGTGCTGCTTGTGTCGAGGCTAAATCTGTATCAGACCTTATACAATCAGCATATAGTAATCATTTATGGAGACAATTAGAAAACTTAGATGCTAACTACCAAAGATTCTTTGTTGTAGTCCACGGTTCAATAGCACAACATATTAAATTAATAAAACAAAGAACAGGTAAGACCTTACCTGTAACTAAGATTCATAGTAACTTCTTAGGTATATTAGCAAGAATTATGTCTGACTTTGAATGTCAGGTATTCTATACACCTCAACTTAGTGAAGCAGCCACGTTCATAATAAAATTACATGATAAGTTACACAAGCCAGCATCTAAGCACGGTGCTTTGGCTATCAGGAGAGTATCTACTAATGATGTAAGATTAGATTTACTATTATCAATTCCGGGAATAGGGCGTGAATTAGCAGAAAGGTTACTAGAAACATGTGGGAGTATAGAAGAAATGATGTATCCTGAAGCACTAAAGAAAGTCAAAGGATTAGGAGATAAAAGAAGACAACTAATCATAGAGGTTCTAACTAAAGAAGAACCAGTTCACATTCAAAGACAAGTAAAAAGGTAGTATATAAAGCAGCATCAAAACTGTTCAATATATTTGTAACATGTTACCGTTTTTGATTCGACAGATTCACTGTTGTAAAGTTTGTAAAGTGTAGTGTTTTAACTATATGTTTATATGCTGACCACTGATGGGGTCAAATTATGAGAGTAGCGAAAGATTATGCGGCGGTAATGAAGTATCCTTTTTTGGAAGGATATGTAGATAGATTTGGAAAAGTGAGTATTGATAATGATATACCAGCACTGTTATCCTTCTTTTTTATACAAGGACAGATAGCAGCGCCATATGTTAGAATACCTTGGGATGCGAGTCATCTCGACCCTAGAGTACATGTGTTTTGGATTCAACCTTCTAGGACAGGTAAATCAATAGCATGGGAATTTGTAGGTGATGTGTTAAAAGATTGTGGTATGAAATACGATATGTACACAACGGGTTCTGATGCAGGGCTTGTAGGTGGTGTAACTACAGAAATACAAACTAACGAACAAGGAAAGAAAGAACAGGTGTCTGTTGAGACAGAAGGTATGTTAGGAGGACAGAAAGCGTTGAACTTCGATGAAGGGTCAATCATTTTAAATCCCGGAAAACACAGTCAAGAAACTGTATTGTATTTACAGTCGGCTTGTAATCCAATTGGTAGTAATAGTAATGTCCTTGTGAAACATCTAAGTGGTAGAAGGATAGAAACTGAATCACTTGTGTCTTTATGGATAACAACATACCCACCAGCGGGTGTAAAAGAATATGTATTAACGAAGGGTATTTTCCAACGTGTACTATTGTTTTGGTCTGAATGGGATATGGATAGACGTATGGCTGTAAGTATGAGACGTATGGAAAGAGCCTTTACGAAAGGTACAGGTAATAAAATATCTTATGATGAGATTATAGAATATTTCACTGATTTAGAAAAACGTCTACGTGACCGTGTGTTGAACTTAACTGAAACAACATTCACGGAATGGGATACGATGGAGAGAGAACAACAAGAAGAATTGGTACAGGGTTGTATGCATGAAATGTTTACAGTAGATGATACATTCAGAGCAGCGGTCTATGATGTTGTAGAAGATTTCTATTCACTTTTAGATGAATTGAATTTCGCTATCGCTAACGTTGTATCGTCTTTCTTACCTGCTATGGAAAATTATTCAGTCATATTAGCAACACATTTGGCTATGATGGATAAGTCTTGGACGGTCACAGGTGAGCATTTAGATATGGCTAAAGATATAATATACGACTTGTTTAAGAATTTGATTTTATGGTTAGAAGGTGAAGTCGAAGTGGGTGCTAAGACTGTAGAAAAAGCAACCAATAAGAAGATGTGGATGGAATCATTCAACACAATATCCCCAGTGGAACTAGATAAAAAAGGTGAAGGTTGGTGTAAAAAATCGCTTATGATTAAACACTACATGAAAGCACAACACGTAACAAGACCTACTGCATTCAACAGGTTTAATAAATGGGCCGCTCATCTATTTGATACAGCGAAAGATGGTGCTACCGTTTACTTAAGATTAAAGGAGGAAGTTTGATGCCTTACCCACCCGGAATGGATTTTGAAGCGTATGATGATTACACTGACCCAGTGTTAGATTGTGGTCATCGCTCTAGCGCACAATGTGAATGTTATTACGCATGTGATATATGTGGTGAGTTATATTCATTAGAGGGAGAAGATTGGTTAGAACTAGACGATGATGAGTTAGCGTGCGAAGGTTGCAGAGTTGAATTGGAAGGTGAAGACAATGAGTAAAATAATGGCTTTAGATATTGAAACAGGTAACTACTCTTGGGAGATAGGAGGTTGGGATAAACACAGCCTCTTTGAACCTACGGTAGTCGCCACATGGGACGGTACAGATGCACACGTATTTTCTAAGGAAGACATAGAGATGGACAATGCAACAGTTCATCCTTTACACCCAAGAGATTTAGGTGAACACTTAGAGAAACATTTAGAATCAGGTGGAGTTATATTAGGTCACAATATACGTAGTTTTGATTTACCTATATTGAATGCCGCTTTAGATTGTAAAATAGCAGGTGACTTAATGAGTAAATCTGAAAATATAATTGATACTAAATTACTAGTTAATAAAGCAGCATTATCATTCGGTGATGTTTCTACTAGTTTAGAATACTTATGCCGTTCTACATTAGACGTGGGTAAATCCATGACTAGTAGTGATGCCCCTAAAGCATGGCGTGAAGGAAAGTATCTTGAAGTAGCAGATTATTGCTTAAAGGATTCACAATTAACATATGATTTATACATATATGGAAAGGAAAACGGAATAGTCAAGTCCCGTAAAATGGATACGGGTGAATTGATAGAAATAATGGTGGAATGGTAACATGGAAGAAAAAATACATAATGCACAAAGAATGAATATAGAAGCGATTAGGCGAATAGTGGATACTGTTAAGACAACACTTGGTCCTATGGGAATGGATAAGATGATGGTAGACGGCGGTGGTAATGTGATAGTCACTAACGATGGTGCTACCATACTTAGAGAACTGGACAGCGCACACCCTGCGGCCAAAATGATAGTAGAGGTGTCTAAGATGCAAGAGATGAATTGTCATGACGGTACTACTAGTACAGTAGTATTAGCAGGGCAATTACTATCTAATGCAGAGAACCTATTCAGTAAAGGGTTACACCCCAATGTTATAAACAAGGGTTACACTCATGCTGCTGAATTGGCTATTAAAATCTTAGATGAAAAATACGGCATCAATTGCGATGAAGAAAAACTATCAGCGATAGCACGTACAGCGATAACGGGTAAAACATTAGAAAGTTCAGAAGAACAAGTCGCCCAACTATGCGTTGATACAATACAACAAGTAGGTAATGTAAGAGATGTTAGGGTAATAGCCGCTCCGGGAGGAGCATTGAATGACTCTTATCTATTCAACGGTGTAGTTATCAATAAGGATTTTGTGGAAGCAGACGATATAGAATCACTAGGTGGTAGTACTATCTTACTACTCAACGGTGGTTTAGAAGAACATAAAGAAAAAACTAATATGCAAGTTCAAGTTGATGCCGCTTCATATAAGACTCTTAAAAATGCAGATAGAGAACATCTATTAGATGCAGCAAAAATGATTGTTAAATCAGGTGCTAACCTAGTTATTGTACGTGATGGAGTACACGATACTGTTGTATCTTATCTACGTAAGAATGGAATATTGGTAATTCGTAGAGTTCAAGAAAGTATCATGAGGGCTTTGAGTAAAGAGTTATCATCAGAAATCTATAGTGTACCCGAAGGTAACATGGATTGTGTATCAGCGTTTGTACAAAGAAAAAGATTCAATGAAGTACCTTATGTCTTTGTAACATGTACTAAAGAAGAAGCAACTTTAATCCTGTTCGGGGCCACACAATCTACATTAGATGAAGTACAGCGTGGGTTCGATGATGCATTAGGTGTAGTATCGTTAGTGCAAAATGGTGATAAAATCTGTTATGGTGGTGGAGTTACTTATCTCTCCTTAGCAGGTGAGTTAAGAAATCAAGCATCATCTATAGGCGGTAGAGCGCAAATGGCTATAGAAGCATTCGCTGAATCACTAGAGGCTATACCTGCTACTATAGCAGAAAATGCAGGACATGATGCTTTGGACACAGTGTTGGCTATGAGACATGCTAATAAAGAAGATAATTGTTATGGTCCAAACGTTAGTATGGGTGGTATCGTATCAATGAAAGAGTTGAATGTCTATGAACCTATGAGTCTGATTCGTCATGCTATACAAGGCGCTACAGAAGTCACATCTGCAATCCTACGTATCGATGATGTCATTGGTCGTAGGTCGGTGGAGTGATGGGTAGATTACTAGACAGATTGAAAGTAACTTGTAGACAATGTTCTCACGAGCATATACCTAGAAGAATACGTGGTAGGTATTTGGATGGTAAAAAGGAGAGAGTAAATCTATGGGTATGCAAAGAATGCGGTCATATTTGGGTTGACTCTGTTTTTAAGAAAAAACCGTCTACGCAAAGGTAGGGGTAGAAGGGGTATATTTGGGTAAAAGTGAACTTTCAACTACGCTACTGTGAAAGTTACATTAGTAACTATTGAACTATCAACAGTTTGGACCACTGTTATTGTTTGTCCAGTGGTATTAGCACTAGCATCCGTTCTATTAATAATTTTGAAATACCAAGTACCAACTAAATCATCTACAAGATTTGAACCTTCTGATATATCTGAACCACTAAGCATATTAGAATTACCTTCCCATGCTATAATATCAGTGTAAATCCTATTCCCGAAATCTTGGTCACTAAAAGTTCCCACTGTTAAAGTAGCACCACCCATTGTAAATCCAAAAGTGCAGGTACTATGACCACTTGCGTTATTAGTTACTGTAACTACGTCTCCATCACTAGTGGGATTACTAAAAGCGACAATATCTGTAGTATCACTAAGAGAAAAACCTCCACTAGCAGAAGCAGATACAGCGTTTTGTACAACTCCAAACTGCCAGTGCAAACCCAAGTAATCACCCAATTCTTATCCAAGTGTTATTACCACTACAAACAAATGTAGCCGCCTTATAGGATTCTATATCATCTAAGGCAGTGGCCGCACCGCCGTTAATAGTTGCAGAATTAGAAACCGCTATTTGTGCACTAATTGTTGAACCTGTTTCATTAAATACTGTGAATTGAACACCTACACTAGTAGTGTTGTTTACAGAAGGTAAGGTTAGATTAGAATTAGCATGGTTGAAAATTACTAAAGTTCCCGAATCTTGAACTGTAGGAGCATAAGTAGCGGCTGCAACAATAGCAGTTGTCGCTCTTGAATTCAATCCAGCATGACATGTAGCATTAGCAGTAGTATCAGGTGGTCCCACATTCGCTAAAATAGTTGAAACTGTATCATCATCTTCATCAATTAAAG